>Ga0183097_10138_pt1 | contig 244721 bp, 189 predicted proteins | sample BioMet8_FD_128883 | JGI IMG/M metagenome (GOLD analysis project Ga0183097, IMG submission 128883) | Microbial communities from bioreactor (seeded with sewage sludge) at Lawrence Berkeley National Lab, California, USA - Biofuel... | ecosystem: Engineered > Bioreactor > Anaerobic > Unclassified ... | reverse complement strand
TTGGCTGGCAAATGCCGCCAATTGGGCGCAACCATCCTGGATCGGGAGAAAAATCAGCCACGACTGCCGCCTCGCGACACTGAGAAACGGGACAAGCTGCGACTTGAGAGAATTACGCAGCAGTCTCGAAGAAGAGGAATTTTTGCCATGGCAGCGACCACGTCGGGTGGTTTGCCACATTCCTGGTCCGCTTCCAAAATCGCTAATGCTGGTGCTCGCTAACCAGATATTCATTTCGAAGACCGAGATTCCACAGCAATTGGCGAATCGCTTAATTAGGCTGGCGGCGTTCCAAAATCCAGAATTTTACAAGGCTCAGGCGATACGCCTCCCAGTGTGGAATAAACCTCGTGTCATAGGATGCGCAGATAATTTTCCCAATCATATCGGTCTCCCAAGAGGATGTCTGGATTCTATCCTTGAACTGTTACATAGCAATAACATCGAAACACATTTTCAAGATGAGCGTCTTCAAGGAAGTAAAATTTCAGTTAAGTTCCTTGGTGTGCTCCGGAATGAACAAAAACAGGCTGTTCGCGCGATGCTTCGGCATGATATTGGCGTCCTATGTGCCCCAACAGCATTTGGGAAAACCGTTACGGCTGCGGCGTTGATCTCTCGACGAAAAGTCAGCACACTCATTTTAGTTCACCGCACAGAGCTGTTGACACAGTGGTTTGAACGGCTAAGGGCTTATCCATAAATAATTTGGGTTTTTATCTTCCGTAATGCAATGATTGCCGCCGCCAAGTGGATCAATGCTAAATGGGTTGCCCCGAGCTTTTCATAGCGAATCGTCAACTTGCGAAACCGGTTGAACCAAGAGTGGCAGGCCTCAACGACCCACCGCCGTGCTTTGAAAGAAGGGTTTTCAAGCTTTTCTCGTTGTTCTTCACCGCGAGGGCGCACATGTGGTTTGTATCCGGCCGCGAGCATGACTTTGCAGGGTGCTTCTCCCGCATAACCAGCATCCGCGCATAAGTTTTCAGGCTCGGCTTCCATGATCGGCTCCGCAATCTTGTTTTCTAAAACTGCTTTCAGCTGACTGGCGTCATGCCGGTTGGCCCCGGTGACGACGACCGATAACGGGACGCCACGCCCGTCCACGAGGATATGGCGCTTTGTTCCTTTTTTTCCCTCGATCCGTAGGATTTCTCCCGGAACTCTCTTGGGCCATCGGAGCCTTGTTCATGCAGCCATCTATGGATTGCCATTCCCAGGCGATTCCTTCCATGTCGTCATACTCGGACAAGCCTCGCTGCCAAAGCTCCAGAAAGAAACCCGCTTGTTCCCATTCTCTGAAATACCGGTGAATTGCGCTCGGACTGCCAAAAACTTCCTTGGGTAACGCCTTCCATTGAATGCCGGTCCGCAACACATACACAATAGCAGAAAAAACAGTGCGTGCCTCAATTGGCTTTCTGCCGCCTCCAACCTTCCGTTTATATTGCTTTTCACCGTTTCTCTTTGGTCTGGGGATCAAAGGCTCAACTATCGCCCAGAACGCATCCGACACTTCCCACAATTTTATGCTCATATGCCTGTCCCCGTTGGAGAAAAGCATGGAAATATGCTGGATGCAACTGCAATTTATTTATGGATAAGTTCTAAGAAAAATTGACCGCGGGCGTTTCCCGAACCGTGGTGTCTTCAAGGGCAAAAAAATCACGGGGCGTAAAGCCAAGGGAACTGGCGACCAGTACGAAAGGCAACGACTGTATGGCCGTGTTGTAATCGCGGACGGCACCGTTATAAAATCTTCTGGCGAGCTGAATTTCGGCTTCCAAGGAAGTGAGTTCGGTTTGCAGCTGCTGGAAATTTTGATTCGCCTTCAAATCGGGATAATTTTCAGCCACGGCGAATATGCTTCCGATAGACCGGCTTAAGGCCGTTTCGAATACGCCCTTCTCCTTCATATCCGTGGCTTGCATGCTTCTTGCCCGCAACGTGGTCACATCGGCCAGAACAGTCTTTTCATGGCCGGCATAACCTTTGACTGTTTCGACCAAATTCGGGATGAGGTCATGCCGCCGTTTGAGTTGGACGTCGATGCCGCTTGCCGCTTCCGAAACGATATTCCGTTTACGAATAATTCCATTGTACAATGATACCGCAACGATTGCGCAGACAACAATGCAGAGCCCGATGAGCGTAAGGATAGTTATCATGTTGGCTCCTTGAGAAGCAGGGTGGCGACGGTATTCGTATTGCGGAAATAAGCATGAATGTATGGTGAACGCAAGGGCACAACCGCACGGCCATGGCCGCAACGCCTTCGGCGGGTGATTGTGATGCGCGGTTCCGGTGACGACATGCTCCCGAGCCCTTGTGCCCCGGTCACGGTTTGGGGCGGCGTGACACGATCCCCCCCGTTATCCTCTCTTGGAATTGCCTGCCCAACCGTTTGGAATCCCTTTCGGTTCGGCCCTGGAATCAGGAAACCGAGAACGGGATTGTGGCGACCCCATGTCTGCTCCCGCCGAGGACGCCTTGTCGGTTGGCGCGCGACATCCCCGGACGCGCGCGCCACGGCGCCGCCAAGCGGTCAACCTTTCCGTGCCCGCGCACCTTTCCTCGGACAAGCACGTATTTTTCGGCTATGCTCCACCCAAAAACGGCGCCCGTCGGCCGCTCGATGGGGGCGGTCCCGCCGCTGCGGCGCCCAAGGTGTGGTTCCACGATGCGCAGACGATGGCATCTGCTGACGCCGGAGGCCCTGTTCGAGAGCCTCGGCACGTCACCCGAGGGGCTGTCCGCGGCGGAGGTCCGGGAAAGGCTTTTGCGCCACGGCCCCAACGCCCTGGCCCAGGCGGAGACCCTCAACGTCTGGCGGCTTGTCCTGGACCAGGTCGCCAGCCCGCTGGTGTACGTCCTGTTTCTGGCCGCCGCCATCGCCCTGTGGGCCGGCGAGTACGTGGACGCGGGCGTGATCCTGACCATCGTCATCATCAACGGCATCATCGGTTTTTTTCAGGAGTTCAAGTCGGAAAAGAGCGTCCTGAGCCTGAAAAAGCTGCTCGCGCCCCAGGCCGAGGTCATCCGGACGGGCCGGGAACGGATCGTGCCGGTCGAGGAGATCGTTCCCGGCGACCTCGTGGTGCTCGCCGCCGGCGCCGTGGTCCCGGCCGATGTGCGCCTCGTCCGGGTGACGGAACTCCGGGCGGACGAATCCGCCCTGACCGGCGAATCCGTCCCCGTCGTCAAGACGGTGGCCCCCCTGGCCGATCCGGATCTGTCCCTGGCCGATCGCACCAACATGGCCTTCAAGGGCGCCGCCATCGTGCACGGACGCGGGCTGGGCGTGGCGGTCGCCACCGGCGGCACCACCGTCCTCGGGTCCATCGCCCGGGAGATGCGGGCCGTCGGTCTGGTGAAGCCGCCCATCACCATCCGCTTCGAGCGGTTCGCCAAGCATTTGAGCCTGGCCGTGGTCCTGGCTTCGCTGGGCCTGTTCGGCATCGGTGTCATGGTCGGGGAGGGCGCCAAGGACATGTTTTTGATGGCCGTGGCGGCCTTCGTCGCCGCGGTGCCGGAAGGGCTGCCGATCGTCGTCACCATCGCCATGGCCGTGGGCGTGCACCGCATGGCGAGCCATCACGCCATCATCCGCAAGCTGCCGGCCGTCGAGACCCTGGGCAGCACCACGGTCATCTGTTCCGACAAGACCGGAACCCTGACCCGCAACGAGATGACCGTGCGCGTCCTCCACGACGGGACGCACCGCTACGAGGTCACCGGCCAGGGGCCGGATGCGGCGGGGGACATCCGGCGGGACGGCCAGCCGTACACGGTGGCCAAGGCCCCGGGCCTGGGGGCCATGCTGCTGGCCGGGGTCCTGTGCAACGAGAGCCGGGTGCGGGAGGAGGACGGCGGCCTCGTGTACGAGGGCGATCCCACCGAAAACGCCCTGCTGGCGGTGGCCCCCAAGGGCGGGCTGCAACCGGTGCGGGAGCGGAAGGCCTTCCCCCGGCTGGACATGCTGCCCTTTGCCTCCGAGCGCGGTTTCATGGCCACCCTGCACGAAATGGACGGGCGGTTGTTCGCCGTGGTGAAGGGGGCGCCGGAACGGCTGCTCGGGGCCTGCGCCAGCGACCAGGCCGGCGAGTCCCTGGATACCGCGGCCCTCTGGCGGCTGGTGTCGTCCATGGCCAGGGAAGGGCTGCGGGTCCTGCTCCTGGCCCGCAAGGACGTGGACGAAGCGGACGGCGGTCTCCGCGAGGAGACACTGGCCTTCGGGCTAACCTTTCTCGGTCTGGTGGGGATGATGGACCCGCCCCGGCCGGAAGCCGCGGCCGCCGTGGCCGGTTGCCGCCGGGCGGGTATCCGGATCGCCATGCTGACGGGGGACCACCCGGAAACCGCCCTGGCCGTGGCCGCGATGCTCGGCATCGCCCAGGCCGGCGATCCCGTGCGGACCGGAAGCGAGCTGGCCCGACTGGATGCTCGAGCCTTCGACGAGGCGGTCGCGGCCGGCACGGTGTTCGCCCGGGTCATGCCGACCCAGAAGCTGGCCATCGTGGAGTCCCTCAAGCGACAGGGCAATGTGGTGGCCGTGACCGGCGACGGCGTGAACGACGCCCCGGCGCTGAAAGCCGCCCATATCGGCGTGGCCATGGGCCGCAAGGGGACGGACGTGGCCCGGGAGGCGGCCGACATGGTGCTGACCGACGACTCCATCCTCAGCATCTACCATGCGGTGCGCGAGGGCCGCATCATGTTCGACAACCTGCGCAAGGCCGTGTTTTTTTTGCTTCCCACCGGGCTTGCCGAACTGCTCGCCATCATGGCCTCCCTGCTCATGGGCCTGCCGTTGCCCTTCGTGCCCACGCAGATCCTCTGGATCAACCTGGTGACCAACGGCCTGCAGGACGTGGCCCTGGCCCTGGAGCCGGGCGAGCCCGACGTGCTTTCCCGCCCGCCCCGACCCCTGGACGAGGGCATCCTCAACCGGGCCTTGCTGTGGCGCACCCTGGTGGTCGGGGTGACCATCGCCACCGGGGTGATCTGGTATTTCCAGCGGCTGTACCAGGCCGGGCACAGCCTGGAGTTCTGCCGCACCGGCGCGGTCACGGCCATGGTGTTCTTTCAGTTTTTCCAGGTGCTCAACTGTCGTTCCGAAACGCGCTCCATCTTCCGCCTCAATCCGTTCTCCAACATGTTCCTGCTGCTGAGCCTTCTCGCCGCGACCCTGGCCCAGGTGGCGGCCGTGCATTGGTCGGGACTGCAATGGATCTTTCGGATGGTGCCCTTGCCCCCGGGCCAATGGGCCGCCTGCGCGGGGCTGGCCGTCTCCGTGGTGGCCGTGGTGGAAATCGGCAAGGCCCTGGGCAGATGGCGGGCCCGGTCCTTTAGCCGGCGGCCGGTCTAACAGGCGGCAGCAACATGCCGCCCGGCCGATACAGCCTCGTGCGTTCTCTTGTGCAGGCGTCGCCTGCCGGCTCCGGCCCTGTCGGACGATGGTCCGAGACGGCGAGGGGGTTGCATCGTGCCTCTTTGCTTGCCAAGGGCAAGAGAACTGGTCTATCATAATCCAAGTAATCCCTTTGGGCTGCTTGTCTCATGGCTCATCGGAATGCGGGTGGAAGTCGCCACACGTCGTCATGCCGCCAGGCCGGGGAGACGCGGAGCGTTCCGCAGGCGTCATGTCACGCATGGTGGGGGAATGCTTGCGCCGTCAGGCGAGAGTCTGTGCGCGATGATGCGGGAGCGTAAGCTGGGGACGCCGTCCGTTCGGACCGCAGGCCGGGCGCAGGGGATTCTGCGTTCGCCGGCACGGCCATACGCCACGGAACGTGGCGCGGGGATCGCTTCCGACAGCGTATTCGAGCCATGAACAAACGTCGCAAAGTCCTTGTCGGGATGGTCGGACTGTCGTGTCTGGCCCTGCTCGCCGTCGGCTATGCCGTGGCCATCCATTGGCCGCGGATCTATCGTGGTCCCCATAACGCCTTTTCGTTACGCTACGCCGGAGCCTGGAAACCCCGTACCGCCGGCGGTGTGGTGACGCTCGTGGATGCCTCCACGGCCGGGGGGGCCGGTCGGAGCGTCAGCGTCGTCATCGCCCAGACCCAGCCCGGCTGGGCCGAGCATTTCGAGGCTTCCCTGGGCAAGGCCTTTGCCGCCGTCGGCAGCGACTACCGTTTCCTCAAGGCGACGACGGCCCGCCTCCCCGGCGGCGAGGCCCGCATCTATAGCTACACGGGCGTGCTGGGCGGCGTACGCCGCACCAATGTGGTCTATGTCTTTGACATGGGGTTGGGAAAGGCGGCGGTCATGACCTGTTCGGCGCCGCGGCAACAGGCCGCCGGACTGGCGGACGCCTGTGCTGCCTTTGCCGCCACCTTTCGGGCTCCGGGCGAATGAGGCGTGGCGGCGCCGGACCGGAAGCGGGCGAGGTGACGACGGGGAAAGGAGGGAAACCGCACGCAGCAGGTTCGTTGCAGCGCCATCCCGTGGCGGCTGCGAACGATGGTTGTGTACCGCCGGGTGTTGAGGGAGAGCGGTTTGGAGAAATCCTTGCACGGAACAATGAGGGATAACAGTATGGTGGCAGGAAAGGGATGGAGACGGCAGGCTGTCATTCTCCTTGTGCTCATGACATTTCTGTTTGGTGGCTGCGCCAGCAAATACGGCAAGCAGATCACCAATGTGAAGTATTATCCGCAGTGTTATCAACCGATTCAGGACCTGCGCAACGCCGAGAAGCAGTTTAACACCACGGTGGCGGGTTCCGTCGTGGCCGGCGCCTTGCTCGGGGCCGTGGTCGGCGCCATTGCCACGGGCAAGGCCGAGGGCGCGGCCATCGGTGCCGGCGTCGGCGCCCTGGCCGGCGGCATGACCGGCTATGCCTTGGCCAAGCAGCGCCAGATCAAGGACGACAACACCCGCATGGCCAGCTACCTCCAGGATCTCGACGGCGATATTTCCGGCCTGGATCGGGTGTCCGCCGCCGCCAAGGCCTCGCGGAACTGCTATGACGACCAGTTCCGGAAGGCCGTGGAGATGTTCAAGGCGAAGCAGATCACCCGGGCCGAATTCACGGAACGCTACCAGGAGATTCAAAGCGGCAGCCAGGAGGCCGGGCGCATCCTCGGCGACGTGATTTCCGGCGCCGCCCAGAAGGCCGCCCAATACCAGGACGCCCTGACGAGCGAAGCCAAGATCGCCAAGCGCGACGTGCCGCAGCCGGTGTTCGAGGCCCCGGCCCCGGAACCGCAGGAGGAGCCCAAGCCGGTCAAGCACACCCGGCGGTCGCGGCACAAGCGGGTCAAGCAGGAAGTGGCGCAGCCGGCGCCCGCCAAGACGGCGGCCGCCGAACCGGCCAAGAAGAAGCCTGTGGAGACCGGCGACAAGCTCACCGACCTGAGCACGCGCAACGCCACGTTCTCCGACAGCCTCAAGGATGCGAAGGAAGAGAAGACCGAGCTGGAAAAGGCCCAGACCGAACGGCAAAAGACGCTGGACCAGTTGCTGGGCTAGGCGTCCGTTGTCCGGGCTGCCGCCGCGCTTCCCGCTTCGGGGGAGGTGCGGCGGCAGCCATGCCGTCTCCGGCGGCCGGCGTTTCCCGGCCCGGCGGGGAAACGCGCAACACAACGACAGGTGTCCGATATGGCAATGCATGGTTCTCCTTGTCCGGGATGGGCGCGGTGCTGGCTGGTGCTGGCGGTCGTGCTCGTCTGGGCCGTGGCCGCGAATGCCCGGGCCGGCGAGGCGCCGGCCGAGGACAGCGGCGCCTCGCTTGAGGACGTCACGGCCGAGAATGCGGCCCTGGAAGCGGAAATCGCCAAGCTGCGCGGCATGGAGCAGGCCGATCCCTGCACCATCCGCCAGGCCCTGGGACTGCCGGTGGCGCCGGTGGCCGGGGAGGCGGCGGCGCCGACGGCAGCGGTCGATCCCAAGCAGGTGGAGGCGGCCACGGTCCTTATCTTGGCCAAGGGCGATCCGCCGGTGATGGGCACGGGCTTTTTCGTCGCGCCGGGCGTCGTGGCCACCAACCGCCACGTGGTGGGCGCGAACGGCCAGGTGGCCGTGATCAGCAAGGGCCTCACCCATCCCCTGATCGGCCGGGTCATCGCCGCGACCGACGCCGAGGGGCGGGATTACGCCCTGGTCCGGGTGGACACCAAGGACGTCTCGGTGGCGCCGTTGCCTCTGTGCGGCACCGTGCACAAGACGGACAAGGTGGGCACCTGGGGTTTCCCCGGCGCCATCAGCCTGGATGATCCGAAATTCAAGCGTCTTATCGAGGGCGATTTGTCTTCCGTGCCCGAGGCGGTGTACAGCGAGGGGGTTGTCAACGTCGTCCACGACAGCGTGACGCCCCACGAGATCCTCCATACGGCGGTGCTCTCGCCCGGCAACAGCGGCGGCCCGCTCGTCAATGCCGCGGGCTGCGTCGTCGGCATCAACACCGCCATCCAGAAGGATAAGGAATCGTACCGGCAAATGAACGTGTCGCTCGGGGCGGACGACCTGGCCGCTTTTATCAAGGCCCAGGGCATCGCGCCGGTCTTTTACCCTGACGCGGGGAGCTCGCGACAATGAACGGGACGCTGATCACTTCCACGCCGCGCGGGAACATGCATCCCCTGGCCTATCAGGGCATTCTCGCCACGGATTGCCACCACCAGATTGTCACCATCCTGCGCAGTCGCCTGGGCGATACCCACGTGCTGCTGTTCGCGGAGCCGGCCTTCGATCCGACGCGGGACATCGTGGACTGGTATACGCCGGTGCAGGGGACGCCCGTCCGGATGCTCGACCTGCCCCCGGACCGCCAGGACCGGGTCCGGGCGACCCTGCTCAAGATGGCCGTCGACATCCAGGCCCAGGCCCGGCAACTGAAAGCCACCGGCGACAACAACCGGATCCTTTCCGGGAGCATTATCGAGCTGGCGCTGCACTATCCCGGCGACGACTGCATCTACCTGGTCGGCGAGCAGCCGGTCATCGTGTGCTGGGGCTTCGGGCCGGCCATGGCCGGGGCCATGCCCCAGGATCTGTCCCGCCTGGCCCCGCAGTCCGCGCCGACGCCGCATCCCGTCGCCTCGGTTTCCGAACCCGCCCCGCCGGGCCCCAAGGCCGGCCCCACGGCCGGAGAGGCCGGGCCAAAGCCCGAGCCGGTTCCGGTGGCGGTCGCGCCGTCCCGGCGGCAGTGGCCCTGGTGGCTGCTCGGGCTGCTGCTGTTGCTCGTGCTCCTGGCTCTGTTATGGCGTTATCGCGGTTGGCCAGGGGCGGATCGGTTGGCCTTCCTGTTCCCGCAGCCGGCCGTGGTCGCGCCGGCGGAGGAACCCGGGGCCGAACCGGCGGTCGGGAGCGAGCTGGAAGCGGCCCTGGCCAAGCGGGAGGCCCTGCGCCGGGAGCTGGCCGAACTGCGGGCGGCGCTGGTCAACAAGGCCGCTGCCTGCCGCCAGCCCGCGCCGGAGGACGCGGCCAAGCACGGCCAGGCCCTCGAGGTGCCGGCCAATGCCGGCCAGGGGACGGACCTGGGCTTTTTGCAGGGCGTCTGGCGATGTGACACGGACCTGTCCACGCCGCAGGACCCCGTCATCGTCGATTATATTTTTGACGCTTCCGGCAAGGGGCAAATTACGGTGAAGACGACCCGCAAGATTTGTTCGGCCGGGGTGAAGGCGTCCCTGGACGCGGATGGGACCCTGCGCATCGATTCGGACCCGACCATCCCCTGTTCCTCGGGCAACCCCATCGACGGCCAGCGCGTGGAATGCGTCGGCAAGGGGACCCAGACGACGTGCACGGGCGTCAACAAGACCTCGAACAGTACCTGGAAGGCCAAGTTCTACAAATTCTGAAGCGACGAATCGGGAGGCGGGCATGGGGCGTGTCTGGCGAGGCGATGCGGTCTGGCGATTGGTGGCCATCCTGGCGGCGGTCTGGGCACTGACCGCCGGGAATGGCTGGTGCGGCGCAGAGCCCGAGCCGCTGCAAAACCGGGGGAACACGGCGGCGACACCCGCCCCTGAAGCCGGCGAGGGCGGCCAGGGCTCCAATACGGCCGTCACGGGGTCCGGCGGGGTGGTGGTCTCGCCGTCGGTCGGCGGCGCCACCGTGGTGGTGCCGGGCGGCACCGGCGTCGTGCCGGGCAGCGCGCCTGTCGTGCCGGCCACGCCGGAGGCGGCCAAGAACGGCCAGGCGACCCCGGACAAGGCGGCAACCCTCAAGGACGGGAAGAAGGTGCCGCTGGTGCCGGGGGCCGTGACCACGGACACGCTTCCCCTGGATCGGTCCAAGGCCCCGGGCGCCAACGTGCCCTCGGCCAACACGCCGCTTGTCACGCCGTCGGCCAACAAACCCCTTGTTGCCCCCTCCAATACGCCGCTTGTCGCGCCGCGGGGCCCGGTGCCGGTCGTGCCCGTGACGCCGGACAAGGCCGTGCCGACGACGCCGGCGCCGTCGGTCCAGGGCAAGCCCGTGCCCCTGACGCCCGGGGCCAAGGTGGTCGACGCCACCGGCCAGCCCGTGACCGTGCCCCCGGGCCAGACGATCACCTTGCCCCAGGGCGGCAAGATCGTCGACGCCGACGGCCATGTGGTGACGATTCCCCCCGGCGGCAGCGTCATCGGCCCGGCCAAGTCCATGACGCCCGGCGATTTCCTGCCGAAGGCCAAGGGCAAGGCCGCCCCGGCGGAAAAACCGGAGCAGAAGCCGGGCGTCTCCCCCGAGCCGACCAAGCCGTCGGCCGCCAAGTCCGGGAAGGCGAAGCCGCAGGCCCGCAAGGCCCCGGCCACGGATCAGGCCCGGCAGGCCCAGTTGCCGGCCAACAAGCCGGCGCCGCCGGTGGTGGCCGTGAACCGTCCGGGGGACCGGATCCAGATTCCCGAGGACGCCTGCGCGAAGCACACCCTGGACTTCCTTTCGGGCTGCTGGCACGGGCACATCGGCCTGGACGACAGGAGCAACGTGCTGATGCGGCTGTGCTTCAACACCACCGGGGTGGGCAAACGTATCGACATCTATTCGCGCAACGGCTCGCGGTGCGCCGGAGCCACCCGCGCCAGCTGGCAAGGCGACAGCCTCTCCTTTTCCTTTAATAAAATATATTGCTCGGATGGAACCATGGGGACGGACATGCCCATCGTCTGCACGGGGTGCGGCAAGAGCACGCATTGTGTGGGCACGGAATATCACGGAAGCAGACCGATACGAAAAACGAATTTTGAAATCGTCAGAGAATAAACCGTTGGTGTCCGTTGGTGAACGGAGCATTTTTTGCGAGAGCGCTGTTTGTGAGAGGGATCCATGAAGGAAATGCCGACCTATAAGTCTCCGGTCAGTCTCATTCCAGGCGGATGTCTGCAATTCCTCGATTTTGCCATCGACCTGTCCCGGCTGGAGAAGCGGAGCCGCTTTTTCCGCGAGGAGCAACGCCAGGACGGGGAGCAGGAGGGCCGGCACCGCAACGTGCTGTTCTGCCTCGCCCAGGACGAGGACGGCTGCTTCGTGGATATGACCACGGGCCGGGCCTGCGACTACGATTACGAGATCAAGGCGCGCAAGGCCCTGGATGTCTGGCTGGACCAATGGCTGCCCATTCCGGTGCTGCGGACCCGGGAGCAGAAATGGCCGGACGGCGGCGAACGCTTCGACATGGGGCCGTCCAACTGGGCTCGTTGCCGGCTGATGCGCAGCGAGGACGCCCCCGACAGCCTGCGCCTCGTCGTGGCCTTCGACGTGGGCGTGGAAGCCCCCCCGGAGGAAGGCGAGCAGTATTTCGCCCTCTCGCCCCGGGATGTCGAGGCCCACGCCACCTTCCGGCTGGCCTGGCACGTCCGGGACAACGCCTGGTTCTGCAACGCCCCCTGGGTCGACGAGTGGATTTTCGACATCTGGACGCGCGCCCTGGAACGGCAGCGCCGGCGCAACCAGGCGTCGGACTATGTCCTCGAATATCTGGCCAGCTATCTGACCATCCTGGAAGTGATCCGCGACGCCATAGAGGATCTGGCCGTGCAGGTCATCAATCCCCGCCGGGACAACCCGGTGGACGTGGATTTCATCCTGGACATCGGCAACTCCCGGACCAGCGGCATCCTGGTGGAAACCCTGCCCCAGCGCATCACCAATCTCAACGACAGCTACCTGCTGCAATTGCGGGACCTAAGCGATCCGCAACACGTCTCCACCGAGCCCTTCGAGACCCGGGTGGAGTTCTTGGAGGCCCAGTTCGGCAACAGCGTTTTGTCGCGGCGTTCCGGTCGCCGCACCCCGGCCTTTGTCTGGCCGTCGCCGGTGCGGGTCGGGCCGGAGGCCTGCCGGGAATCCACCCATGCCGTCTGCGCCGAGGGCACCACGGGCATGTCGAGCCCCAAACGCTATCTGTGGGATGAGCGCCCCTGGCAGCAAAGCTGGCGCACCAACACCGGCGGCGGCCCCGAGCCCATGGTCACCAACGGGCTGCTGCCCCGGCGGGTCAACCGCGAGGGGACGCCGCTGATGTGCCAGGACGATCCGGCCTTCAAGCGCAATCCCATCCTGCGGACCCAGGAAATGGAGGTGGCCTTCGAATCCTATTTTACCCGCAGTTCGCTTATGATGTTCATGCTGGTGGAGATCCTGACCCACGCCCTGATGACCATCAACTCGCCGGCCCAGCGGGGGCGCCGCGACCTGCCCAACGTGCCGCGCCGGTTGCGCCGGGTGATTTTCACCGTCCCCTCGGGCATGCCCGTGGCCGAACAGCGCATCTACCGGCGCTGGGTCACCTGGGCGGTGCGGGTGCTGTGGGACGCCCTGGGCTGGCAGGACTTCTACATCGACGAACGGCAGCGGCGTCAGCCCGAACAGGTCGACTACCGCCAAAGCCCCCAGGTGCGCTGCGACTGGGACGAGGCCACCTGCACCCAGCTCGTCTATCTCTATAACGAGCTGACCCGGAAGTTCCACGGCGACGCCCACCATCTCTTTTCGCTCATGGGCAAGGTGCGCCCGGAGGCCAGCCCCCGGCCGTCCCTGCGGGTGGCCACCATCGACATCGGCGGCGGCACCACCGATTTGTCCGTCACCACCTTCCTGCTCGACAGCGACGCGGGCTCGTCCACGCGGATTCGGCCGCGCATCGAGTTCCGCGACGGGTTCAGCATCGCCGGCGACGACATTCTGCGCGACATCGTCATCGACCACGTCCTGCCGGCCATCGGCACCGCCGCGGCCGGCGGCGATCCCCGGCAGGGCAAGGCCATCCTGGCCAAGCTGTTCGGCCGCGAGGGCATGGACAAGTCCCAGCAGGAGCGCAACCAGCGGGCGCTGTTCGTGCGCCAGGTGGCGGTCCCCGTCGCCCTGGCCCTGCTCGGCGCCTACGAAAAGGCGGATTTGCTGGTGGGTTCTGGCGGCACCGTCCGGCCGCTGGCGGCATTTTTCCGCCGGCCCGCGGCGGCGGGGGAGGAGCGCCCCGAAGAGGCGGCCGACCGGGAGGACCCGGGCGCGGCCTGGCCCAGCGACTCCGTCGTCGCCTACGTGGAGCGGGGCGTGGAGCGGCTGCGTCCGGGTGGCGGATTTTCGCTGATGGAAACGCCCATCCGCATCGATCCGTCCCGTATCGACCGGACCATCCGCGAGGCCATCGGCCGGCCCCTGGCCAACCTGTGCGAGGTGATCCAGGTCTACGACTGCGACATGCTGCTGCTGACCGGCCGTCCGAGCCGCTGGCCGGCCATTTTGTCCACCGTTTTCGCCAAGCTGCCCACCCCGCCCTCGCGCATCAACCCGATGTGCAGCTACCGGGTGGGACCCTGGTATCCGTTCGCCGATCCCTTCGGCAACATCACCGATCCCAAGACCACGGTGGTGGTGGGCGCCATCCTGTGCGCCCTGGCCGAGGGCCATCTGGAAGGCTTTTCCTTCGACACGACGAGCCTGACCCTGCGCTCCACGGCGCGTTTCATCGGCGAGATGGAGATGCAGACCGGGCAGCTCAAGAAGGACAAGGTCTGGTTTTCGGTGGAAGTGGCCGACGCCAAGGAGCAGGAGTTGACCCGGGAGGTCATGTTCGCCGGGCCGCTCACCGTGGGCTTCCGCCAGCTCGATGTGGAGCGCTGGACCACTACGCGCTTCTACATGATCGATTTCGCCACCGAGGACGCCCGGCGCAAGGCCGCCGGCAAGCTGCCTTATACCCTGTACCTCAACTACCGGCTGGCCGAGTTGGAAGACGCCGAGGACGCCCAGCGCGACGAGGGCGAGTTGGTCGTCAGCGAAATCGTCGACCGCGCCGGCGCCGGCATCAGCCGTCGCGACGTCGACGTGCGGTTGCAGACCCTGCCCCTTGACGAGGGGTACTGGCTCGACACCGGCATCGTGTTTCACGCGGTCTAAGTTTTGGGGAGCACTATGGAAGCGGAAAACAACGCCACATTGGCCGAGAGGTGCGGCACGCTGGCCGAGGCCGTGGAGCAGGCCGCCCGGTGGGTCCGCGACAACGAGGACGTGGTGCGCGGGGAGCGTGACGGGCTGCTGGCCGAACTGCGCCGGAGCGGGCGTTTCTTTCGCCGCTGCCGCACCGCCGCCACCCGCAAGATGTGCGTGGGCGTGTTCGGCCCGAGCCAGGCGGGCAAGTCGTATCTCATTTCGGCCCTGGCCCGAAACGAGGACGGCCGGCTGCTGGCCGACTTCGGCGGCGAGGAGCACGATTTCGTCCAGGAAATCAACCCCGAGGGCGGCAAGGAATCGACCGGCCTGGTGACGCGGTTCACCATGACCAAGCCCCAGTCCCTGCCGCCGGGCTTCCCGGTCCAGGTCCGGCTGCTGTCCGAGATGGACCTGGTCAAGATTTTCGCCAACACTTATTACGCCGACTGCGAGCACCAGGGCGAGCCCGACGCTACGGCCATCACCGAGGCCACAAGCGCCCTGGAAAAGAAGGCCCGGCCGGAGCCGGGCCGGGTGAGCCTCGACGACCTTGAGGAGTTGCAGGAGTACCTCGTCAAGAATTTCAAGGCCAAGCCCCGCGTCCAGGAGTTGCAGCGCAGTTTCTGGCCCCGGGCCCTGGAGTTCGGTCCCCGGCTGGAGGTCAAGGACCGTCTGGCCCTCTACAGCCTCATCTGGGACGGGGTGGAGCCGTTCGACAAGGCCCTGGCCAGCCTGGTCACGGCCCTGGATCGCCTGGACCACCCGGAGATGGCCTATTGCCCCATCACGGCCCTGATTCCCCGGGACAAGAGCATCATCGACGTGGCCATGCTGGCCGGCCTCGGCGAGGAACGCCCCGAGGACGATGCCATCGAGGTGGCCACGGCCGCCGGCAACCGGGCCTCCCTGCCGCGGTCCGTGGTCACGGCCCTGACCACGGAACTGACCATCGTCATGCGGGAAAAACCGGACGACTATTACGACCATACGGATTTGTTGGATTTTCCGGGCTACCGCTCGCGCTATAAGATCTTCGACATCCGCCGCGAGCTGGAAACGCCGGGCATGATCAAGGAATTCTTCCTGCGCGGGAAGGTGGCCTATCTGTTCCAGCGCTACTGCGCCGAGCGGGAGCTCACGAGCATGTTGCTGTGCATCGGCCCGGGCAACCAGGAAGTGCAGGACCTGCCGGGCGTGATCAACGAGTGGATCGTGTCCACCCACGGCGAAACCCCGGAGCGGCGCCAGGGGAAGGCCGTTTCGCTCTATTTCGTGCTCACCAAGTCCGATGTGGAATTCGAGGAGAAGGCCGGCCAGTCCCAGGTCAAATACCGCTGGGATATTCGGCTCCAGGCCTCCCTGCTCGACTTTTTCGGCAAGCAGTATGCCTGGCCGAACAACTGGGACGGAAGCCAAAAGTTCAACAATCTCTTCCTGCTCCGCAACCCGAATTACCGCTTCGACGCGGTGCTCAATTACGATGCGGACAAGCGCGAATCCGGCGTGCGCCCCGAGAAGGAAGCCTTTGTGGTCGAGCTGCGGGACGCCTTTTTGGAAAGCCCGGTGGTCAGGGACCACTTCCAGGACCCGGTCGTGTCCTGGGAGGCGCTGATGCGGCTCAACGACGGCGGCATCAGTCTGATCCGCGAGCGGCTGCGTCCGGCCTGCAATCCCCAGCTCAAGCGCACCCAGATCGAAACCTCCCTGGCCGAGCGCCAGGAGCGGCTGGCCGCCCGGTTCAAGACCTATTGGAAAAGCGACGACAAGGAGGAGGCGCGCCAGCAGAAGAAGGTGCTGGGGCAGAAGCTGGCCCGCATTTTCGCCGCCCTGATCCAGGGCCAACGGTTTGGCGAGTTCTTGCGCTGGCTGTGCGTCCAGGATCATGAGCTGCACGCCCTCTATTACGAGGCCCGCCGGGAGGCGGACCAGCCGCCCGACGAACAGCGCGGCGCATCGGCTCCGCCGCCGGCCGTCGCGACGGTGGTCGGGGCCACGGTGGACGCCGTGGATTTGCTGCGCGACATCTTCGGCGACGCGCCGGCCGGCGAGACGGCCGGTGACGGGGAAGACGCCCAGGCCGCGGCCGGGACCGCGCCGCCCCGGGACGAAGCCGCCGCCTTTGCCGCCCGCATCGAGGGCTTCTGGTACGACCGGCTGCGCGAGGTGTCCTACGATTCCAAGCTCCAGCGGCATTTCGGCATGCCGCAAAAGGAGTTCGGCGAATTCGTCGACGAACTCATCTGCGGGGCGGCCCGGCTGCACCTGCGCGAGGACATGGAGACGGCCATGCGCAAGGCCGCGGCCTACGCCGATATCGACATGGAGCGCGTGGTCTGGAAGCAGGCTTCCCTGGCCGCCGGTGCCATCAACGCCTATGTCGACTGGCTGGGCTACAATCCCCGCCGCTGCGACGAGGATGCCCGCACCGTGCTGGTGGCCGGCAAGCGGGTGACGCTGTTTGCCCCGCCGCCGCCCGTGGTCGGCTTCCCGCAGCTCACGGAGGAGATGGGCGTGCTGGAGCGCCAATGGTACCGGGATTGGCTGATGGGCCTGGTGGCCTGCATCATGGCCAATGTCGACTTTGAGGGCGGCGTGACCGTCAACGTGGAACAGAACCGGATTCTCGGTGAAATTTTGGCCACCATAATGCCCTCCCAGGGGGGAGCCCAGTGAAGGTCGTCTACGAGAACGATGCGGCGAAGGGCCCGGGCTACGGCTTTTTTTGCCTACGCGAGGTGCGGCTGGAACCGCCCGTGGAGGACTGCCGCTTTTCGGTGCGGCGTTCGAGCGACCGGCAGTGCCTCATGGCCGGCGGCTGGCAGGATGCGGAACGCCCGCTGGCGCCGGAGGGGGTGTCGGCCCGGGACGGCGACCTGCTGCTCGCCGTCGGGCCGGCGGTGGTGGACCAGCTCGACGAGCTGGAAACCTACCGCCTCACGGTCTTCGCCGCGGACGGGACGCGCGAGGCCGGCATCCTGGAACTGCGCGGGGTGGTCTATTCGCCCATGCATGGCGGCGGGTCGGTCTCGGGCGTGACGGAACGCCCGCAAACCCCGCCCCCGCCGCAACCGCCCGTCGTCCCGGCCCCGGTGGTTGAGGAAGATGCGGCGGCTGCGGCCGTCGAGGAGCCCCTGGTGGAGGAGGTGGTGACGCCGCCCTCCCGGCCGACATCGGTGCTGCGCTCGCGCTGGCTGTGGGCGGCCGTCTGCCTGCTTGTGGTGTTGCTCGCCGCGGCCGGCTGGTGGTACTGGCGGCAGCACCGGCAAGCGCCCCCGGTGGCCGCGCCGGCTCCGGAGCCGGCCGCCTCCACGGAGGCGCCCGCGCCGACGCCGCCCCCCACCGACGCCCCGGCACCGGCCGCCGAGAAGGCGGCGCCGGCCGACAAGGCGCCCGACCCGCCGCTGGCGCAGGCCCGGGCGTTTCTGCGCGCCAAGGGTGCGCTCGACCAGGCCCTGGCCTTGAGCCAACGCATGCCGCAAACGCCGGACGGCCGGGATGCGGCCTTCCTGTTACTCAACGCGGCCGCCGAGGGCGGGCAGAGCCAGGCCATGCTGCTGCTGGCCCGCTTCTACGACCCCACGGACACGGCTCCGGCCGGCACCATTGTAAAGGATGCCGCCCAGGCCCGCGTCTGGTACGCCAAGGCCCGGGACGCCGGGGAGGCCGACGCGCCGTCCCGCCTGGACGCCCTGGATGCCTGGCTGCGGCAGCAGGCGGACAAGGGGGACGCCCGGGCCAAGGACATTTTGGACGGCAAGCCCTAAGGGCCGCCGCGCGACGGGACAGACGATGGGACGCGGAAAGGAGATGCCGACATGCCGGTGATCGTGCGCAATCTGCTTGTATGGATGCTGTTGTTGGGGATGGCCGGCGGCGCCTTTGCCGCCGAGCGGCAACCGCTGTTGCAGGAGGGCAAGAAATCCCTGTTCCAGCGGCTGGTCACCCATCCCGGGGCCACGCTCTACGACGGCCCGGGGCAGGGGGCCAAGGTCGTCAACGACCACCTCAAGACCTTCACCGTGATGTACGTCTACGGCAAGCAGGACAACCGCCTGGAGGTCGGGGTGGCCACCAACGCGGCCGACGGCTGGATCGACGCCGCCGCGACCACCATGTGGCCCCAGGCTATCACCATGCTCTTTACCGAACGGGCCAACCGCGACCCGGTGCTCTTTTTCAAGAGCCATCAGGCCCTGCTCGACACCTGCAAGCAAAATGACCTGGAAGCCAAGATCAAGACTTATCTCGGCGATATCGCCGAGGCCCAGAAGGGCCGGCCGGCCCCGGCCGATCTGCCGGTCATCGCGGCCGAGCCCTCGGACGCCCAGGGCGCCGTGGCCCGCAACCACTTTTATCTCATGCCGGTGCTCAACATGGACAACCAGTTCGCCGGCACCAAGCTGGTGGAGGTGGCGTCCATCGATCCGGGATCGGCGGGCCCGGCCGGCGGCGTGCTGCGGCCGCAAAACGCGCCGGCGCGGGAACTCAAGACGGCCATCGCCTTCGTCATCGACACCACCGTCTCCATGCGCCCCTACATCGAGGAATCCCTGGCCGTCATCCGGGCCATTTACAACGAGCTGGAAAAAAGTCCCTACAAGGACAAGGTCGCCTTTGCCGTCGTGGCCTTCCGCAACAGCACGTCGGCCACGCCGGGCCTGGAATACACGAGCAAGGTCATCAGCGATTTCCGCACCGTGCTGGACCGCGCCAACCTGGAGTCCGCCCTGGCGGCGGTGCGCGAGGCCACGGTTTCGAGCCGCTCCTTTGACGAGGATTCCCTGGCCGGGGTCAAGTCGGCCGTGGATAAGCTCGCTTGGAAGGACTACGACTCGCGGGTCCTGCTGCTCGTCACCGACGCCGGCCCCCTCGGCGGCGCGGACCCGTATTCGTCCACGAAAATGGACCCCTCGGAAATCGCCGACTATTTGCGCACGAACAATATCTGGCTGACGGCGCTGCACGTGCTGTCGCCGGGCGGCAAGAAGGATCATGCCTACGCCGCGAAGGCCTACAAGGATTTGGCCCGGATGGGCGACGGCACGGTCAGCTACCTGGCCATCAACGCGGCCACGCCCCAGGCGGGCGCCGCCCAGTTCGAGCGCATCGGGGCCACCCTGGCCGCGAGCTACATGAAGCTGGTGGCGGCCACCGCCTCGGGCACGATGCTCGAAAAGCCCCAGGCCGTGCCGCCGGCCAAGAATCCCGAGGAGCGGGCCAAGCAGTTGGCGGCCATCACCGGCTACGCCATGCAGTTGGATTTCTTGGGGACCCAGCGGCAAAATAAGGCTCCTGGCGTGGTCAGCGCCTGGATTTCCGACACCGATCTCACCGCCCTGGCCCAAAACCGTCCCAACCCGCCGCTCTCCGCCGTGCCGGCGGTGCTGCTGACCAAGAACCAGCTCAGCGACCTGTCGAAGCGCCTCAAGATCATTTTGAACGAGGCCACGGTTTCCCAGCGGGAGGGCTCGGCCGGTTTTTTCCAGAAGATCGTCTCGGCCGCGGCGCAGCTCAGCCGCGACCCCTCCAAGTTCAGCAGCGCTCCGGGACTGAACCTGGCCCAGACCGGCGTGTTGGGCGAATATCTTGAGGGCCTGCCCTACAAGAGCGAGATCTTGGCGATGACCGAGGCGGATTGGTACAACAAGAGCGTCGGCGAGCAGACCCAGTTCATCAACCGCCTGCGTTCGCGTATCGCCCGCTACGACGAATACGATAAGGACCGGGCCAACTGGGAGAGCTTCGGCTCCCCCAATCCCGGCGATTGGGTCTACCGGGTGCCGTTGACGGCCCTGCCGTAGGCGGCGTCCGGGGTGGAGCGGAGCATGGAGCGCGACGGGCAACGGTTGATCGCCATCCGGGACGTGCGGTTCACCCGCGCGGGGGGCGGGGGCTATACCCTGTCCCTGCCCGCGCTCGACATTCGCGCCGGCGAGAAGATCGCCCTGACCGGGCCCAGCGGCTGCGGCAAGAGCACGGCCCTGGACCTGCTCGGGATGGTGTTGCGGCCCGACGCGGCCGGGGAGTTCCTCTTTTTCCCGCCCGGCCGGGAGCCGCAGGATGTGGCCGCCTGCTGGCGGGCCGGGCAACGGGACCGGCTGGCCGCCTTGCGCCAGCGCCACATGGGCTACGTGCTCCAGACGGGCGGCCTGCTGCCCTTTTTGCGGGTGTCCGAGAACATGGAGCTTTCCGCCCGGGCCCTCAATCTGCCGGACCGGCGGGAGCGCGTCCGGGAAATCGCCCATACCCTGGGCATTGCCCACAAGCTCCAGGCCATGCCCGGTGAACTCTCCATCGGCGAACGCCAGCGGGTGGCCATCGGTCGGGCCCTGGCCGGGCGGCCGGACGTGCTCCTGGCCGACGAGCCCACGGCCTCCCTCGATCCCGGCCATGCGGCCGTGGTGCTGGAGATGCTGCTTGAGGCGGTCGCCACCTATGCGGTGACGCTCGTGCTGGTCACCCATTCCCCGGAGATCGTCCAGGCGGCCCACCTGCGGGAATACCGCATCCGGCTGGAGCGCCAAGAGGAGGACGGCGTGACCGCCGTCCTGTCGGAGGGCGCGGGGCCATGCGCGGCATAGCCATTGCCGCCGGCCTGGCGGTGCGGGACTTTTTCTACGATCGGCTGATGACGCTGTGCGCGGTGCTGTCTTTGGCCAGCATCCTGGCGCCGTTGCTGATCCTGGCCGGGGTGCGCTACGGCGTGATCAGCGTCCTGCGGGAGCGCCTGATGCGGGACCCGTCCATTCTGATCGTGCGGCCCGAGGGGAGCCGGGGCGGCTACAGCCGGGAGTGGATCGACTCCCTGGCCACCCGGCCGGACGTGGCCTTCGTCGTTGCGCGCACGCGCGACATCGCGGCGGTCATGCCGCTGGCCAAGGCCGGCGAGGCCGCGGGGCACGACGTGGCGGCGGACATGGAGCCGACGGCCGCCGGCGATCCGCTCCTGACCAAGTATCATATCGCCGTCCCCGACGGCGACCGGGCGGTGGTTTCCGCCTCGGTGGCGCGCAAGCTCGGCGTCGGGCCGGGGGACGGCATCGACGGCCACCTGGGCCGGCGGCGCGGCCTGGGCGGGCTGGAAAGCGTCACCGTGCCCCTGACGGTCACGGCGGTGCTGCCCCTGCAGGCGGACAGCCGCGACGTCATTTTCGTGCCCCTGCCGCTGCTGGAGGACACGGAGCGCTATCGCGACGGTTTTGCCGTGCCGTCCCGGGGCTTCCCCGGCGATCCCGCGCCGGACGGCCCGGCGATGTACGGCGGCTTTCGCCTCTATGCCAAGGACTTGGCGAGCGTCTCCAGCGTGCGGGATTACCTGACGGCCCAGGGCGTCGAGGTCGTGACTCGGGCCCGGGAAATCGAGGCCGTGCGCGGTCTCGACCGGGCCCTGACGCTGGTGTTCGCCCTGATCGCCGTCAGTGCCGGCGCGGGGTTCGTGGCCTCGTCGGCCAGCAGCGTCCTGGCGGCCGTGCGCCGCAAGGACAAGCACCTGGCCATGATCCGGCTGCTCGGCTTTTCCGGCATGGCCATCCGGGCGTTTCCCGTGATCCAGGCGGTGCTCACGGCCGTGCTCGGCTCCCTGCTGGCCTGGGGCATCTATGCCGCCATCGCCGCCTGCATCGACCGGCTTTTTTCCCAGGCCCTGTACGGCGAGGCCGTGTGCCGTTTGCCGGCGGGGCACCTGGCGGCCGCCTTCGGCATCGTGGTGCTGCTGTCGTTCCTTTCGTCCCTGCAGGCCTCGTTTCGGGCGGCCCGCATCGATCCTTCGGAGGTTCTCCGTGAACTATGAGCCTGTGTTGCCAGGCCGCGGTCGTCTGCTGACGCGGCTGACGCTTTTGGGGCTGACGTTGGCCGTCGTGCTGGCCGCCGGGGGCGCCTGGGCCGGGGCCCTGAAGGCCCGGGACCAACTGACGCCGCAAAGCGCCAACAATCCCCATCCCGCGCCCGGGGACGTGGCCTTGCCCATGCCGTGCGGACTCCAGATGGTGTTTCGGGCCGTGGATATTCCGGCCAAGGGCCTGTTGTGGGACCGCACGATTTCCCTGGGCTGCGACGACTGCGACCGGGCGGGCATGGAGTACTACGAGCGTCGGTTCGATTCCGCCATCTCCGGGCCGTTCACCAAGGGGGACGTGCCCAAGGCCTGGCAGGCGGCCATGGCCACGCCGGACCAGGTGCGCAGCAACTACTATTTCATCGGCAAATACGAGGTGACCGGCCTGCAGTGGAAGGCGGTGATGGACGGGACCTGTCCCGCCGGCCCGGTCACCGAGGCCGATGCCCAGCCCAAGGCCGACATCTCCTGGTTCGACGCCGTGGAGTTCTCGCGCCGCTACACGGAATGGCTGCTGGCCAACGCGCCCCAGTCGCTGCCGCGGTTCCAAAGCGACAGCAAGAACGTCGGCTACGTGCGCCTGCCGACCGAGGCCGAGTGGGAATACGCCGCGCGCGGCGGCTCCCGGGTGCCGAGCGAAACCCTGCTCCAGGAGGACTTCTTCCCGCTGGACCCCGGCACCACCATGGCGGATTATGCGGCCTTTCGGGCCGACGGCAACGCCCGCATCCTCGAACATCCCCAGCCCATCGGCCAACTGCGGCCCAATCCTCTGGGTCTGTACGATACGGCCGGCAACGTGGCCGAAATGGTCCTGGACCCCTTCCACTTTTCCTTCGGCGGACGGCTGCACGGTTCGGCGGGCGGCTTTTTGCGCAAGGGCGGCAGCTTTGCCACCAGCGCGGCCGAGATCAAGCCGGGCCGCCGCGAGGAGGAGCCCTTCTTTACGGCCAAGGGCAGCCTGCGCGCCCGCGACATGGGGATGCGCCTGGTGCTGTCCGGCATCGACACCCCCGACGGCGACCGCCGCAAGGAGCTGCTCGCGGAATGGCAGCACATGGGCCACGAGGGCAGCGCGGTGATTACCGGCGAGAATCCCCTCAAGGAGATCGAGAAGCTCCTCGGCGGCATCAAGGACCCGGCGCTGAAGGCCAATCTGGAAAAACTGCGGGACATCATCAAGGACAACCAGGTCAACCTGGAAAAAAAGGACAGCGAGAACGTGGAAGGGCTGATCCGGACGGCCGCCTACACCATAGAGGCCTTACGCAGTTATGCCGTCCGTAGCGTCTTTGCCGGGAAGAGCAAGAAGCAGATCCTGGCGGATATGGAGAAGCTCAAGTCCGCCGGGAAGCAGCAGACCGAGCTCTATAAATTCGACCAGGAAAGCATCGCCAAGTTCGAGGAGGCTCGTCAGGCCCTGTTGCAGGCGATGACCTCCATCGTCAGCTACTATAAATTGAAGCTGGCCGAGATCCTCAAGTACAAGGAGGCCCTCTACCAGAACAAGCTGGCCGTGGTGACCGGCGAATACGGCAACGGCAAGTCGGCCTTCGCCAAAAATATGACGAAGAATTTGAAGATCCTGGCGGATCATTTGGCCTTGGTGCGCACCAAGGGGCAAGGCGCGCTCTCCAAGGATAAACTGTATCTGGATACGCTCAATCCGGCCTTGCGCGAGAATCTGTAACGCGCCGGGGGACGGCCGCGGGTGGTCCCGTTTATCCCCTCCGTGCCGGGGGGCGACGGGTGGCAGGGCCGATCCCGGAGGCGGGCCGGTGGCATCGAGGGAAACCGTGATGGCCGTGGCGCGCGTGGTGGTGTGGCTGCTGTGTGGGGAACTGCTGCTGGCGTTCTGTCCGGGCCTGCTGGCCGGGGCCCGGGCGTCGCGGGTGTTTCAGGCCGCGCCCTGGAAGGTGGAGCGCATCCGGCCGGAGGATGGCTCCCCGCCGTTCTGCCGGGCCAGTGCCCCCATGGCGTTGGCCGTGGGCGAAGTCTCGCTGTTTACCATCGCCTTCGAGGCCGCTCCGGGCGGCCGCATCACCATGACGGAGCAGATTGTCGAACCGGTTCCGGAATGGATGGAATACGGCAAGGGACCGGAGACGGGCGAAACGACCTTTCGCGGCTGCCGCTTCTGGTTCGACGACCGGGCCCTGTGGCCCATGTCGTACGATCTGGATCCCAAGACGGGGCGCATGCGTTATGATCTCGGGGGCGATCCGCATTTCTTTGAGGAATTGGCCGCCTCCCGCTATTTGAAGATGGAGAGCACGCCGGGGACCCTGCGAGAGGAAAACGGCGAGCGCTCTTTTCGCGGTGACTTCGGTGAATTCTGTCTGTCCAATACCGCTCCCATGGTCCGGCAGCTCCAGTCCTGCCTGGCGGGTCTCAACGACGCCACACCGATGGCGCCGGTGACGGTCTACGAGGCCACACCCGAGGCGGGGCAGCCGCCCGCGCCCATGCCGGAACGTCTGGCGGCGGCCCGGCAGGCCGTGCGCCAGGCCCCGGCCGATGATTCCGACGCCCGGGCCATGGCCTGCCTGCGGCTGGGCCTGGCCGCCGCCGACGCCCTGCGCCTGGGCGAGGCCCGGCAGGCCTTCCGGGACATGCAGGCTGCGTTGCACCAAGGCGCGCCGCTGACGCCGGCCCTGCGGCGGGGCCTGGAGCGGTTCGTCGAGGTGCTGCTCCTGGACGAGCGGCTCGACGAGGCCTTCGCCGTGGCCAACACCGTGCCGGACAACGCCGGCTTACTGGCCGCCGTGGCCCTGGCCCGGGGCGATTACAGCGGGGCGGACCACTGGCTGGGGGCGGCGGCTTCGCGCATCCTCGGCCAGCCCATCCGGGATTGGAACGGCCTGGCCCGCAAGGGCTCCCAGGATTTCCGCATGGAGCTGTTCGGCGGTCTGGCGCCGGCCATGCGCCATCTGTACGTGCTGTGGGCCATGGCCGCCCTGGGCCAGGAAAAGGCCCTGGTCATGCAGGGCTGCAAAAATTGCGTGGTGCCCATGGGCGCCACCACCCCGGCCATGGCCGCCGCCAACCAGGTGAGCCGCTGGCTGGAGGGGGATATCCTGCGGGTGGGCGCGCCGGACCGGCCGGCCATCCGTCGGGAACTCGGGGTGGCGGCGTTTCTGCGCGGCGACAGCCTGCTGCGGGCCGGCTATCTGATTTCCGTGAAGTCCGAGCTCGCCTATGCCCTGTTCGAACTGGACGGGCCGTCGGGCGCGGACGGCTGGGCGGCCCGGGCCCGGGTGGCCCTGGCTGCCTTGACGGCCGCCCAGGGGCGGGCGTCCGAGGCCCTGGCCGAGGTCCGGGAGGCCGCGGCCAAGACCGAGGCGGCCGTGGGCAGGGAGTCGTTGCCCTGGATCGAATCCGCCGCCCTGGAAAGCGAGGTGGCGCTGCGCATCGGGGACGACACCGCCGCCGTGGCCGCCGCCCGGGCCGGACTGACGGCGGCGGCCGCCTGCGTGCCCCGGGAGCACAGCCTTGTCTACCGGCTCGATCGGGACCTGGGCCAGGCCCTGCTCGAACAGGGCGATGTCGACGAAGCCGGCCGCGTCATCGTCACCGCCCTGGGGCTCGAACGCATGCCGTCCTTTTCCGAAGAGCGCTTGCGGTCCATTCGGGCCAGCCTGGCCGTGAAGCATTTTCCCGCCGCGCGTACGCCGAGCTTTTCCCTGGACCCGGCCGCGCGCAAAAGGGAACAGGAGGCCTCGGAGCGTTATTTTCAGTTCGTGGGCCATCAGGCCCGGGAGCGGTACAATATCGTGGCTGCGGCCCTGGGCCTGCCGTCGCTGGCCGGAAAGCTCTCCGTGGCCGCCCGGGTCGAGCGCATGCAATACACCGGCTCCCTGTTCCGGCTGGCGAACAGCCTGCCCGATCCCGAGCAGGCCAGCGGCGCCCGGCTGCTCATCCAGGCCATCGGCCTGGATGAGCTGCGGACGGCCCTGCGCCTGGACGGCCAGACCGTCGGCGAAGGCCTGTTCTTCCCGGATGCCCTGGCCAGGATCACTCGGGGCCTCAGTCTCCTGGACGTGCATCGCCCGTTGCCGCCGGGGGCGTCGCCTTATCTGATGGCGCAGCTCCTCACCGGCAGCATGTACTCGAGCGCCTTGTCCTGGCTCAGCCTGGACAGCATGTTTCCCGGCGAGAAGCGGGCCAGCCTGGTCCCCGGCGAGGCCCTGGAAGGCCTGGAGCGTCTGCTGGGCGAGAGCCACAAGCTGTGGCTCTCGCTCCGGGAGCGGGCCCGGCGGTCGGCGCTGTTCGAGGCGGTGCTCGTCGAGGTCCAGGCGGCTTCGCGCGGGGGCGTGCTGGCCAATGTCCTGACCCGGGCCCAGCTGGTCGGGGACCCCTCCCTTTCGGCGGAGGACCGGCATACCGCGCAGCAGGCCATCGATGGCGAGTTGTGGTTGCGCCGGCAGCGCGGCGTGCTGCTCGATACGGTGGCGACCCGGGATCCGGCCACCCCGCGCTTGAGTCCGGTCCGGGTCCTGGCCCGACGCCTGGACCTTTCCGATCCCCATTACGAGACTGCGGTGTCCGTGAAGTTCATGTATCATGCGGCGTACGGGCCGTCGGCCGGGCGCCACGCCCTGGAGACCATGACACCGTTCGGTACGGCCCGGTACGTCTTCCAGCTGGCCCGGGCCCAGCGCATCCTGGGGCCGGAGGAGGCCATCGTCGTCTGGCTGCCCCTGCGCAAGCACACCCATCTGTTCGTCATCAAACATGACGCCTGCGCCTGGACCGTGATTCCCGAAGGCCGGGCGAGCCTGGGGCGGCATGTCCGGGCGATCCGCCATTCCATCGACGCGGTCAACGAAGAACTCCGCAAGAAGGGCGGCCATCCGGTCGGCGTGCCCTATCCGGCCGACGACGCCTATGCCCTTTACGACGCGCTGTTTGGCTCCGTGGCCCCCATGCTGTCCTCGGTCACCCATCTGTATGCCGTACAGCTCGGCGTGGTGGGCGGTATCCCCCTGGGATTGCTGGTCACGCGGCAGCCGTTCCCTGGCCAGGAAACCCAGTGGCTGGTCGATCGGTTTGCCATTACCCGGGTGCCGGCCCTGGTGAACCCCGACGTCTTCAAGCGGCGCACACCGCCGGACCGGCCGGCCAACCAGCTCTTGGCCGCAGGGGACCCGCTGGTCGGTGACATGGCGCATGGCGGCCATGGCGAGTCTCTCGCCGCCGTGCGCTCCGTCAGCAACATCGACCGCCACATCGAGCCGTTGCCGGAGACGCGGCGGGAGATGGACAGCGTGGCCAGCCTGCTCGGCCTGCCGACGGGCGCGGCCAATCCCTACATCTTCGCCGGCGAGCGGGCCACGCCGCGCCGGATTCTCGACCAACTGCGGCACGGGCGATTCCAGTATATTCTCTTTGCCACCCACGGGCTGGTGCGCTTTCAGGACGTGGGTGAGCCGGCGTTGGTGCTGAGTCCCCGGACGGGGAAGCGCCGTCCCGGCGACGACGGCCTGTTGCGCGCCTCGGACATCGTCGGGCTGGATCTGGATTCGGACCTGGTCATGCTTTCGGCCTGCGAGACCGCCCCGTCCGGCGAAGACGGCGCGGAGCCCCTATCCGGCCTGGCCTCCGCGTTTCTGGTCGCCGGGGCCCGGTCCGTGCTCTCCACCGAATGGCTGGTGTCCACCAAGGCGGCCGAGACCATCTCCACCAATCTGATCGCCGCCATGCGGGAGGGGCAGCGGCCGGCGCGGGCCCTGCAACAGGCCATGCGCAACCTGCGGCTGCAAAAGCAGGCGGCCTGGGCGGGCCATCCGGCCTACTGGGCACCGTATGAGCTGGTGGCCTTCCCCCAGGAGGGCGCGGCCGGGGACGGACGGTGAGGCCGGCCTAGCGCAGGGTGTTCGCTTGTTCCAGGAAGAACTGCCGCTGGTCCGGGGGCAGGGGCAGGGCCTGGTCGGTGGCGAGAAAGAGATAGGCTTGGCCCACGGACGCCCGCACCCGGGCCAGCCGGGCCAAGCGTCGGCGCACCGCCCCGGCGTCGGCCAGCCGGCGGGCCGTGCCCAGGATATGCCGGGCCCGGGCGGTCACCGTATGCCCGGCCAGGGTCTTGCGCCGGCCGGCCGCCGCCACCCGGGCCAGCCGGTCGGGATCGGCCAGGGCGGCCTGCGCCTGCGCGGCCGCGTCGGCCGGGTCGCCCCGGCGGTAGACGAACAGATCCTCGCCCGGCGTGAAGAGCTCGGCCAGGCCGTTCCCCACGTCTTCCGTCAGCAGGGCGGCGCCGCAGGCCATGGCCTCGAATATCCGGAAATTGAGTTCCCCGGCCGCGCTCTGGTTGAGCACCAGCCGGCTGCGGCCGTAGATCGGGCCGTAGGCGCCGCGTGTCACCACCAGCGGGGCGTGCGTGCGAAAGGCGTCCAGGAAGGGTTTGCGGTCGGCGTTGACCGTGTCGCCCACCGTGCCGACGAAGGATACCGGAATATCGCGCGGTCCGTCGGGCGCCGGGCTCCGGGCCGGGTCGCAGAAAAGCGGCAGCCAGGCGGCCGGCCGGGGCGTCTCCGGCGTGGCGAACAGGGGCAGATAGTCCTTCTGGGCCACGAAGACGGCATCGAAGCCGGCGCTGTAGGGCACGTGCCAGGGGTTGACGTACTGGTCCACCGAATAGCCGATGACCACGGCCGCCAGGCTTTCCAGGCCGAAGATCCACGGCACCTGGCAGGCGTCGCACCAGAAGGCCAGGTCCGGCCGGAAGCCGCGGTCGGCCAGCAGGTCGAGGAGTCGCTTGTGGGAGAGCGGCTCGGCGAGCGCCACGTCGCTTTCCGGCGTGGTGCCGATGGAGAGCACCTCGTGACCGAGTTTGCGAAAGGTCGGCACGAAGGCGCCGTGGTGCAGGTTGAGGATGCGCATGACGCGTTCCGTAGGGTGGCTTGGCCCCTTGGCTGCCGTTATTTTTAAGGATTCCAAAGGGCCTCGCCCTTTGGTCGCCGGAGGCATTTCCCCGTTCCCACCGCCCATCCCTATCCCGCGCCCCGGCCCGGGGCAAGGGGCGGTCTTGCCGGCGCCCGGCGGTTGTGGGAATATAGCTTCCTTGCATCTATTGGGACATACCGTCATGGAGGAAGGAAGGTCATGCGCAGTGCGCTTATGAAATCGGGTTTGGAAAAGGCTCCTCACCGTTCGCTGCTCTACGCCCTGGGTCTCACCCGGGAAGAGATGGAGCGCCCGTTGATCGGTGTCGTCAATTCGGCCAACGAAGTCGTCCCCGGCCATATTCATCTCAACACCATCGCCGAGGCGGTCAAGGCCGGCATCCGGGCGGCCGGCGGCACGCCGCTGATGTTCCCGGTCATCGGCGTCTGCGACGGCCTGGCCATGAACCACGACGGCATGCATTTTTCCCTGGTCAGCCGCGAGATCATCGCCGACTCCATCGAGATCATGGCCACGGCCCATCCCTTCGACGCCATGGTCATGATCCCCAACTGCGACAAGATCGTGCCGGGCATGCTCATGGCCATGCTGCGCTTGAACATCCCGTCCATCCTGATCAGCGGCGGTCCCATGCTGGCCGGTACCGGCCCCGACGGCCACAGCGACCTGATCGACGTGTTCGAGGCCGTGGGCAAGCGCCGGCGCGGCGTCATCGACGACGAGGCCCTGGAGGAACTGGAACAGAGCGCCTGCCCGAGCTGCGGCTCCTGCTCCGGCATGTTCACGGCCAACTCCATGAACTGCCTGTCCGAGTCCATCGGCCTGGCCCTGCCGGGCAACGGCACCATTCCGGCCGTCATGTCCCGGCGCGTCCGCCTGGCCAAGACCGCCGGGATGCGCGTCATGGACCTGCTGGACAAGAACATCCGGCCCCGCGACATCGTGACGGCCAAGAGCGTGGAAAACGCCGTCACCCTGGACATGGCCCTCGGGTGCTCCACCAATACGGTGCTCCACCTGCCGGCCGTGTTCGCCGAGGCCAAGTTGCCGCTCACCCTGGACATCTTCGACGCCATTTCCCGCCGCACGCCCAACCTCTGCAAGCTCTCCCCGGCCGGCCACCACTATCTGGAGGATCTGGACCGGGCCGGCGGCATTCCGGGCGTCATGTCGGCCCTGGTCAAGCGGGACCTGCTGCATCTGGACGTCATGACCGTCACCGGCAAGACCCTGGGCGAGAACCTCAAGGATCTCAAGGCGCGCGTTAAAAATCCCGACGTCATCCGGGACGAAAAGCCCTATGCCGAGCAGGGCGGAATCGCCATTTTGCGCGGCTCCCTGGCCCCGGACGGCGCCGTGGTCAAGCAGTCGGCCGTGGCCCCGGCCATGATGCGCCACACCGGCCCGGCCCGGGTGTTCGACAGCGAGGAGCTGGCCAACCCGGCCATCCTCGGCGGCTCCGTCAAGCCCGGCGACATCGTGGTCATCCGCTATGAAGGCCCGCAGGGCGGCCCGGGCATGCGCGAAATGCTCTCGCCCACCTCCAACGTCATGGGCATGGGCCTGGGCGAATCCGTGGCGCTCATCACCGACGGCCGGTTCAGCGGCGGCACCCGCGGCGCAGCCATCGGCCATGTCTCGCCCGAGGCGGCCGACGGCGGTCCCATCGCCCTGGTCAAGGACGGCGACACCATCGAGATCGACATCCCGGCCCGCAAGCTCAACCTGCTCGTGCCCGAGGAGGAGCTGGCCAAGCGCCGGGCCGCCCTGGTGCAGCCGCACAAGGAAATCGCCTCGCCCCTGCTGCGGCGCTACGCCGCCCAGGTCAAATCGGCCGCGCAGGGCGCTATTTATAAGGAGCCCGCGGGCAGATAAGACGAAGATGCCTCCGGCGGCCGGGGGGAGTGATTCCCCCCGGGCCCCCTCGGTGAAGGGGGGGGCGCGGGGAAAAATCGCCTATGTGGGATAGCGAAACCGCCAGGCGGTATGACGCCTGGTTTCAGACTCCGGCCGGCACGTTCGCCCTCAAGCGGGAGATGCGCGCGTTGGAGCGCATGACCGCGAGCTGGCCGCGTCGGGGACAGCGGCTTTTGGAAATCGGCTGCGGCACGGGCCTGTTTCTGGACGTGCTGCACCGGGCCGGGTTCGACGTGACCGGCCTCGACGCCGCGCCGGCCATGCTGGAGACGGCCCGTTCGCGTCTGGGCCGGGCGGCGGATCTGCATATCGGCCAGGCCGAGCATCTGCCCTTCGAGGATAACGAATTCGATTTTTGCGTACTGCTGACGGTGCTGGAATTCTGCGCCGATCCGGCGGCCGCGTTGCGCGAGGCGGCCAGGGTGGCCCGCAAGGCCATCCTGGTTGGCTATCTCAATTCCTGTTCCCTGTATTGGCTGGCCACGGTGCCGCTGGCTTCCGCCCCGGGCGGGATGTTGCGACACGCCCACTGGTTTTCCCCCTGGGCTGTGCGCCGGCTCATCCGGGACACCCTGGGGCCGCGGCCGGGGCGGTCGCTGTCCGTGCTGCCGGGGCCGCCCTGGACCTGGCGCGAGGCCTTTCCCTGGCGGCTTTTCAACTCGCCCATCCTGTCCCTGCCCGTGGGGGCCATCTGCCTGCGCAGCGTCAGTCTGACCAACGAACCGGTCATGACGCCGCTGCCGTCCTTCAAGGCCAAAACCTGTGTCGGCTAGGGGATGATTGCCGGCCGGGCCGTTCCAGTATACAGCGATGGCGTCCCGGATCGGGGCCGGCCCGCGCGGGCGTCCTGCGCCATGGCGGGGAGAAGCATAGCGACATGGTACTTGCTGTCGCGGGAGGCGGCATGAAGACGGTGCGACTGGCCACTGTGGCCTGTGGAATGTGTCTGGTTCTGGCCCTGGTTATGGCGCGGACGACGTCGGCGGCTACGCCGGATGAAGATATGCGGCCCATACGGACAGGGGTGTCCATCACCGGCCTGGTGGAAGAGGCCTACACCGACGGGCTGCTCATCGCTACGGACGACGGCGTCACCTACGTGGTGCTGACGCCCGAGGAGATCAGTCTGGAGCAGGAAGAGGCCTTTCACCACCGCTATAAGGGCAAGCGCGTGACCCTGACCGGCGATGTCTACAAGGACGAGGACGGCACCTTGAGCCTGTCCGTCAAGACCCTGCCGCAGTAGCCGTCCGGTCTTTCCCCCGGGGCGTGCGGAGCAGTTGGGTCAGCGCCAGCGAGCACAGCCCCAGGCCCACACCGATGAAAAACGGAATCTTGTAGTCCACCATCCAGAGCAGGCCTCCCACCAACGGCACCACCACGGCGGCGATGTGGTTGATGGTGAAGCCCATGGCCATGCCCGAGGCGATGTCCTCGGGCGCGGCGATCTTCTGGTAATAGGTCTGGACGCCGACCGACAGGTTGAAGAGCAGAAAATCGAGCACGTACATGGCGCCGGCCACGAGATAGGACGTGGTGTAGGCGTAGGTGAAAAAAACCCCGATCATGCCGGCGTACTCGACGGTGAGGAGCTGGCGTTCGCCGAAGCGGTTGATGGCCCGGCCGATCATGGGATTGAAGAAGTAGTTGATGACGTTGTTGATGACGAACAGCGCCGTGATGCCCTGGACCGAGAAGTCGAACCGCTTGACCAGCAGGAAGACGGCGAAGACCACGAAAATTTGGCGCCGCGAGCCTTCGAGGAAGGTCAGCAGGTAAAAGAGCCAGTAGCGCCGGCGCAGGTACAGCTTCTTTTTTTGCGGTACGGTCGTTCCCGGCGCCGGTCGGCGGGTGAGTCCCCACAGGCCGGCCACGACCACCATGGCGCCGGACAGGGCGAACATCTCCGTGTAGCCCATGCTGGCCGCCAGAAAATAGATCCCCACCCCCACCACGATGTTGCCCAGGGCCGCGATGGACCGGAAGCGCGAGAGCACGACCGGGGCTTCCCGCGTGGAAAAATGCTGGAGGGTCAGGGATTGGCTCAACGGTCCGTAGGCGTGGAAGCCGATGGACCAGAGCAGGGTGGTCAGACTGAGGCCCACGAGGCTCGGGAAAAAGCCGGCCAGACCGATGCCGCAACCGAGCACCACGATGGCCAGGGCGGCGGCCCGCTGTTCCGTAAAAAGGAACAGGGCGTAGATGACGAACACCGAGAGGAAGCCCGGCACCTCGCGCAGGGATTGGAAGAGACCGATCTGATCGGCGGCCAGATGGGCCGTCTCCACGGCGAAGTTGTTGATGAGGGTCCGCCAGGCCTGCATGCCGCAGGTCGAGGCTACGGTGGTCACGAGCAAAAACAGCAGGAGATCGGAACGTCCCGAGGCGCGAAGCGCCGTGCGGGTGAGCCGGCTTTCCGGTCGGTCCGGATCGGCAGTGTGCTTCATGCGATGATGGTCGGCTTGTGCTGGGCAAGCCAGAGTTGCAGGACGAGCAGGGTCCAGAGTTTTTTCCGGTGGTCGGCCCGGCCGGAAAGATGCGCGGCCACCAACGCGCCGACGGCGGCCGGATCGAAAATGCCTTGTTCCCTGAGATGGCGCTCACCGAGCAGCTCGTCCACCTGGGGCCGCAGCTGGCCGCGCAGCCAGGCGGCCGTGGGGATGAGAAAGCCCCGCTTGCCGCGCGACAGGATTTCCGGGGGGAGCAGGGGGGCGGCCGCCCGGCGCAGCAGGTACTTGCGCGTACTCCCCCGCAGCTTGTAGCGCGACGGCAGCCGGCAGACGAATTCGGCCACGTCGCGGTCCAGAAACGGGGCCCGCACCTCCAGCGAGTGCATCATGGAGCAGCGGTCCACCTTCACCAGAATATAATCCAGCATGTACTGCCGGGCGAAGACGTAGCCCACCCGGGCCAGGGGATCGGCCGTGTCCGGGGCCTCGAAAAGGGCCCTGGTCGGGGCGAAGAGCGTCTCCGGCGAGGCGATTGCCGCGGGCGGCTCGCGCCAGAGCCCGGCCTGGGCCTCGGCCGTGAAGGCGGACAGCCAGGTCTGGACCCGCAGCCAGGCCGGGACGGTGGCGCCGGCCAGGAAGGTCTCGGCCACGAACCGGGGGTTCACGTAGCCCGCCGACTGGGGGAGATGGCGGGCGAGCGGCTCGACGACCAGCCGGCGCAGCGCCCGGGGCAGCTTGTCGTAGAGCCGGGACAGGACAAAGGCCGGGTAATATTCGTAGCCGTAGAGCAGTTCGTCCGGCCCGTCGCCGCCCAGGGCCACGGTCACCTCTTCCCGGGTGACCTGGGAGAGCAGAGAGGTGGGCACGATGGACGGATCGGCCATGGGCTGGTCGAAGCGGGCGACGATTTCGGGCAGCAGGGCGCCGCAGGCGTCGGCCGACAGGATGCGCTCGTGGTGGTCGGTGGCGTAGCGGTCGGCCACCAGCTTGGCATAGCGCGATTCGTCGTAGGAGGCCTCCGAAAAGCCGATGCTGAAGGTCTTGACGTGGGAGGTTTGGCCGGCCATGAGCGCGGCCACGGTGGAGGAGTCGATGCCGCCGGAGAGGAACACCCCGAGCGGCACGTCGGACACCAGCCGGCGCTTGACGGCCTGGCCTAAAAGCCGCCGCAGCTCCTCGCACAGTTCGGTCTCGTCGGCCTTGGGCGCGGGCCCGGGCATGGGCATGTCCCAATAGGGCGCCTCGGTGACGGCGCCGTCCCGAAAGAGCAGGTAGTGGCCGGGCCGTAACTGGTAGACGTCCTTGTAGATGGTCTCGGGCGTGGGCACGTATTCGTAGGCCACGAACCGGCCCAGGGTACGAAGCGGGGTCTCGAAGCGCAGGAAGGGCAGTTGCGTCAGCGCCGTCAGCTCCGAGGCAAAGGCGAACACGCCGTTTTGCAGGGTGTAGAAGAAGGGCTTTTTGCCGAAGCGGTCCCGGGCGGCGAAAAGGGTCTGGCTCGACCGGTCCCACAGGGCGAAGGCGAACATGCCCTCCAGCAGGTCGAGGCCGGCCGCGCCCATGGTCAGCCAGGCGGCCAGGATGGCCTCGGTGTCGGACTGGGTGCGGAAGGCGAATCCCCGCTGTTCGAAACGGGGCTTCAGCTCGCGGTAATTGTAGATTTCGCCGTTGAAGGTGATGGCGGCCCGCTGGTCGGCGTCCTGCATGGGCTGGCCGCCGGCGGCCAGGTCGATGATGGAGAGCCGCCGGTGCCCCAGGGCGGCCGGGCCGTCCAGGTGCAGGCCCTCGCCGTCCGGGCCGCGGTGGGCCATGGCCCGGGTCATCCGGGAAAGCCAGTCCAGCCGGGTCTCCCGGGGCGGGAGCCCCGGGCCCGACGGCAGCACGAAGCCGGCGATGCCGCACATTTAGTCGGATTCCTTCGGTCCCAGGCGCGCGTAGAAGTCCAGGATGGCCCGGGTGTTGGCGGCGGGATCGAACATTGCCCGCACCCGCTGCCGGCCGGCCTCGGCCAGGGTCAGGGCGCGGTCGCGGTCGGCCGCCATGGCCATGATGGCCTCGGCCAGGGCTTCGGGATCGCGTTGGGGCACGGCCAGTCCGGTCACGCCGTCCTCGATCACCTCGGGGATGCCGCTCACGTTGGTGGCCACCACGGGCAGCCGGTGGGCCAGGGCTTCCATGATGACGTTGGGGATGCCGTCCCGGTCGCCGGTGGGATGGATGATGCTCGGCATGATGAAGATGTCCGAGGCGGCGTAGAGTTCGCTCATGCGGTCGTGGGACACGAAGCCGGGCAGAAAGATGCGGGCCCGCAGGCCATGGGCCCGGATGCGGCGGCGGATCACGGCCGTCGGCCAGGGCAGGCCGGCCCCGACCAGGGTGAGCTGGTAGGGGAAGCCGCGCCGGGACAGCAGGGCGCAGGCGTCGACCAGCACGTCGAAGCCCTTGGTGCGGCAGAACCGGCCCACGGCCAGCAGCCGGTAGGGCGGCTCCATGTGCACCTTGGCCTCGCTGCGGTCGGTGAGCGTCAGGCTGTTGTAGATCTGCCGGATCTTGCCGGCGGCCTCCGGGGCCAGGGCGGCCAGGTGGGCGATGTTGGCCTTGTTGTTGGTGTGGACGGCCACGGCGGCCCGCAGCTTGTCCGGCAGGGCCCCGTCCTGGGGGAAGATGTCGCCGGCCCGGGCCGAAAAGGAGAAGGGAATGCCCGACAGTTGCGAGGCCACCCAGGCGGTCGTGGCCGGACCGTTGGCCCAACCGGCGTGGATGTGCTCGATGCCGTCGGCCCGGAACCGCCGGGCCAGGGCGAACCCGGCCAGCATGGCCCAGATGTTTTCGCCGGCCACCTCCAGGCAGCTCCAGCGCCGCCAGGGCAGGGTGGTCAGGATGTGCCAGGTGATGGCCGGATGGCGGATGCTCCACCACACCAGGGCCAGGCAGATGGCCGGAATTCCCTTGACGCCGAGCCGGGTCACCTGATCGGCCACCCGGAGCATCTCCGGGGAAAGATGTTTGCCGGCCTCGCCATAAAGCGTATAGACATGAAAAGGCATGCCGGCGGCGCGGGCGTTTTCCACTTCCCGGAAGATGAAGGTTTCCGAGGGCAGGGGGTACCACAACAGGATATAGGCGGTCTTGGGCAGGCTCACGTTTTGCTCGCCGGGATAAGAGGGGTGGCGGATGGAAACAACGCCGTCTGTGTAGCCCATGGATCGCTTCCCTGTAAAGCCGGCGCCCGGTGGGGCGCAAACGGGTTGCGCGGGAAGCCCCGAACGGCTAAGTCATCGGAGAATGCCGGTCGGGGCGGCGCTTGCGGCGGCAGCCGGCGGCGCGGATGTCTTTTGAACCTTTCGGACACGGGTCATCGTTGAGGTCGGTCATGGCGCGAACGAATATCTTGCTGGAATCGGGAACCAACGAACTCGAAATCATCGAATTCTATATCGATGAGGCCACCGAGCCGGGCGTGAAGCCCTATCGGGCCTATTACGGTGTCAACGTGGCCAAGGTGCTGGAGATCATCCGCCTGCCCAAGGTCACGGGCATGCCCCAGACGCCGCATCCCTGCGTCATCGGCACCTTCAATCTGCGCTCCCGGGTCATTCCCCTGATCGACCTGAGCCTGTGGCTGGGCAAGCCCATGGCCCGGGACGAAACCACCAAGGTCATCGTCTCGGAGTTCAACAAGGTCATCAATGCCTTCATGGTGTCCGGCGTGACCCGCATCCACCGCTTGAGCTGGCAGGAGGTGGAGCCGCCGTCGGGCTACGTGGCCTCGTTCGCGGCCAACAATTTCACCGGCGTGGTCAAGTTCCCCGACCACATCGTGCTCCTGCTCGACATGGAGCAGATCATCTGGGACTTGAACCCCGCCCTGGCCATGAAGACCGAGCGCGAGCGGGCCGCCGCGGCCATCCCGGAGCCCGAGCGTTCGGCCCACAAGACCCTGGTGGTGGACGACTCCAACTCCATCCGCCGGCTCATCGCCTCCTATCTGGAAAAGGACGGCTTCGAGGTCATCCAGGACATCAACGGTCAGGATGCCTGGAACCGGCTGTTGCAGTGGAAGGAGGCGGCGACCAAGGGGGAAAAGCCCCTGTCCGAGAACGTCAGCCTGGTGGTGACGGATATCGAGATGCCGGCCATGGACGGCCATACCCTGTGCAAGAACATCAAGGACGATCCCGTGCTCAAGGACCTGCCGGTGATCCTGTTCTCCTCGCTCATCAACGACCAGCTCTACCACAAGGGGCTGGCGGTCGGCGCCGACGACCAGGTGACCAAGCCCGAGGTGGGTACCCTGGCCGAACGGGCACGCAAGCTCATCGCGGCCCGGCGCTAGGGGACTGAAGAGGCCTCCGGCGGCCAGGGCGCTGCCCTGGACCCGTTGGGGGGAATCATTCCCCCCAAGCCCCCTGTCCGGTGCGAGGGGCCCGGGGGCCTTCTTTCTTTTCCTCTCGCAGCGGGTGGTTGCGTCGGGGGGCAAAGGGCTTTAGGAAGCTTCCGGTATGATGTTTTGCGGAGGGATGGCCGAGCGGTTGAAGGCGGTGGTCTTGAAAACCACTGGCGGGGCAACCTGTCCGGGGGTTCAAATCCCTCTCCCTCCGCCAAATTTTAGTCCAGCCAAGTCCGATTCAATCCAAAAAGATTAGGGAATCAAGCCGTTGAGGCGGCGTGTCTCCGTTGACGGCGAATGCCGCCAGCGGAGCGAAACCATCCTGCGCGGCTCCGAGAATGCGGCAACGCGCGCCGTGCGGGGAGGACCAGCCGTCGCAAGGAGACAGCGGCCAAGCGGAAACGGCAAGCGTTTCCGTTAGTAACTGCTTCTTCTTCCGTATTTGCTGCCGTTGTCATTCAAATCCATGGGCGTACCACCTTTTGGCGTTTGGCTTCCGGGCGTGCCAACCCCTTGGGACATGGGTTTTTCTGCCGGCTTGTTGCTATGGTAATCGGTCTTTGGCGATCCCTTATATTGTGAGAACGTCTCCTCGCGTTGTTCCTTCTCGTATTGCTCCAGGAGGTTGCCGGCAAAGGCCTGGCTTGCAAGAAGCATCGCTCCCATGACGATAAAAATGACATTTCGCATAGGGCTCTCCGTTTGCTGTCGTATCCTTTCAAAGAATGTTGCGTAGGCAGTATAGGGACATGACTTGGTTCCCGGGCGAAGGCGGGATGGACGTGTTGATGCGCCGGTTGCGGGGCTGCTGGTTCGACCCGCGATCCATCCGTGCCGAGGCCCATGGTCGCCCCTGAAGCCGTACGACGTCGCCGTCAGGTTTGGCAATGTCGGGGGCGCGCCGTCAAGGACATTGACCACGTTTCCGCAGCAGGAATCGGACGCCACGCCGTGGATGGGCGCCTGGCAACGGCGCGCGGGAGGGGGGCGAACGACCGGATCAGGCGCCGCGCCTGGCCCCCATTGCTGTACGTCCCCGGTCGTTTATGCCAACCTCTGGGGAACAGGGCAACGGGCATCAGGTCTCGACCGGGCTCGACGTCCTTCGCCGCCGGGATGGGCAACCGTGCGGCGGGTGAGCAACGAGGATCGTTGTATGGATGAACCGACGCTTCGACTGACGCCGGACGCGACGCTCGCGACGGATGAGCTGCGCTTTACCGCCTCGACGGCCAGCGGGCCCGGCGGACAGCATGTCAACAAGGTCAGCACCCGGGTCACGCTGCTGTTCGATCTGGATGGGTCTCCGAGTTTGAGCGATGTCCAAAAGGCCCGTATTCACGCGGCCCTTTCCGGGCGCATCGGCAAGGATGGCGTCCTGCGGGTGGTTGCCCAGTCCACGCGCAGTCAGTTGACGAATAAAAAACTCGCCGTGGAGCGGTTTGTGGCCTTGCTGCGGGAGGCGCTGACGCCCCGGCCGCCGCGCCGCACGACACGGGCGACCCTGGCTTCCAAACGCCGCCGGCTGGAAACCAAGCGCCGGCGCGGTACGGTCAAACGGCAGCGGTCGCGTCTCTCGGCGGCCGAGGACTGATTGGAGACCATTCCCCGGGCCTTCCAGGGAAGGCCGCCCCGTACTGCCTGGGGGCATCCGGCGCTTGTCGGAGGTCTTTTCGCGGTGCCGTTTTTGGAGCATGGTCCCCCCGCTGGATGGGCGGCTGGTCGCGAGGCGCGCCAAACGCGGGCGAAGGGGATGCGGGACCGGCCACATTTTTTCTAACACCCCGTAACGGTTGGCGCCTTCCCGACGACCGTCTCCGCATCATGCCAGAAGAACCGGCCGCTTTGGACGGTGCCGGCGGCGCTGCCGTCCGCGCTGTCGGAAGGGCGCAGCAACCGGGAGACGTTCATGGGGATTGCGGTCGTTACCGGATCGGCCGGGCTGATCGGCTCGGAAGCGGTTTCCTTTTTCGCGGACAAGGGCCTCGATGTCGTCGGCATCGATAACGACATGCGCGGCTATTTCTTCGGCCCCAAGGCCAGCACGGCCTGGAACCGGGACCGGCTGCTGCGCCAGGTGCCCGGCTACCGCCACCACGACATCGACATCCGCGACCGGGAGGCGGTGCATCGGCTGTTCGCGGCGCTGGGCCGGGACATCGCCGTGGTCATCCACTGCGCCGCCCAGCCGTCCCACGATTGGGCGGCCCGGGAGCCGGCCACCGATTTTTCCATCAATGCCATGGGCACCGAGATCCTGCTGGAAGCGGTGCGGGACTGTTGCCCCGAGGCGCCGTTCATCTTCACCAGCACCAACAAGGTCTACGGCGACACGCCCAACCGGCTGCCCCTGGAGGAGCGGGAGACCCGTTTCGAAGTGGCGCCGGGTCATCCCTACGCCGCCCGGGGCATCGACGAGACCATGAGCATCGACGGTTCGCTCCACAGCGTGTTCGGGGCCTCCAAGGTGGCGGCCGACGTCATGGTCCAGGAATACGGCCGCTACTTCGGCCTGAAGACGGCCTGCTTCCGGGGCGGCTGCCTGACCGGCCCCAACCATTCGGGCGCGCCGCTGCACGGTTTTCTGGCCTATCTCATGCGCTGCGCCATCACCGGCGAGCCCTACACCGTGCTCGGCTACAGGGGCAAACAGGTCCGCGACAACATCCACGCCAACGACCTGGTGGCCATGTTTTGGCAGTTTTTCCTGAAGCCCCGCTGCGGCGAGACCTACAACGCCGGCGGCGGCCGCATGTCCAACTGCTCCATGCTGGAGGCCATCGCCCTCTGCGAACACCTGACCGACCGGCCCTTGCACTGGACCTATTCCGACACCAACCGCGTCGGCGACCATATCTGGTGGATCAGCGACACCGGCCGCTTTCAGCGGCACTATCCGAAGTGGCGGCAGCGCTACGACCTGGAACACATCCTGGCCGAAATTCACGACGGCTTGCAGGAGCGGTTGCGCAACGGGGAAGCGGGCTGACGGCGAGGCCTCCGGAGATGGCCGTTGACCGCTCGTGGGGGGCTTGGTAGGGTCCTTAAATTGTATGGAAGACACAACGCGCGACGCGCCGCTCGATTTTCGACCGTTTCCCCTGCGGGAGTCCTTGGGTTTCCTGCTGGTGCGCGCGGGCTTGCGCCTGCGCCTGTTGGGCAATACCGCCCTGCAACGGGCCGGATTGGACATCACCGTGGACCAGTGGGGCATCCTGAACCTGCTGTGGGAGACGGACGGGCAGACGCCTGTCGATCTGGCCCGGGGGGCCGATAAGGACAAGCCCAACGTGACCCGCCTGCTCAAGATCCTGGAGGACAAGGGCCTTGTCACCCGCCGCCCCGACAGCCGGGATCGCCGCAGCCATCGCATCTATCTGACCGAGGCCGGCGCCGCCCTGCGGGAGCCGCTGCTGGACCTCGGCGCGTCTTGCCAGGAACAGGCCTGCCACGGCCTTTCCGGCGAGGACATCGCCACACTCAAGCGCCTGCTCAATCACCTGCATGCCAATGTGACGTTGTGAACTGATCCGCGCCTGCTGGATCCCAAGGAAAGACCGTCACCAGTATTATGCCAAAATTAGCAGAACCGTTGTACGGCGCCGGAACCATCGGCCCTTATACGTTCGAGGAGTTCCTGGAGGTGGCCGCCGCCTTTCATGGCACGGCCTCGCCGGGGCTCATGCTGGGGGGCTTCATGGTGGATGCGGCCCGCCGGATTCTACCGCACGGCATCCTCTACGACGCCCTGGTGGAGACGGTGAAGTGCCTGCCCGACGCCGTGCAGCTCCTCACGCCGCCGACCTACGGCAACGGCTGGATGCAGATCCACAACCTGGGGCGTTTTTCCGTCAGCCTGTTCGACAAGTATTCCGGCGAGGGCGTCCGGGCCTGGATCGATCCCCAGCGTCTGGGCGACTGGCCGGAAATTCAGGCCTGGTACCTCAAGACCAAGCGCAAGAAGGACCAGGACCGGGAGCGGCTGTTCGCCGAGATCAAGGCCGCCGGCCGGAACGTCTGCCTGGTGTCCGCCATCCAGTTGCGCCGGGAGCTGTTGGGCCGCCCCCCCATGGGCCGCATCGGCATCTGTCCGGTGTGCGGGGAGAGCTATCCCCTGGCCGACGGGCCGGTCTGCCGGGGCTGCGCCGGCCAATCCCCCTATGCGGCGGTCGAGCCCCGTCCCGTTCGCGGCGCCGTGAACGGGCGCGGACGCGCCGCAGGCTCGGCGCCGGTGGATCGGGCGCGCTGCCACAGCTGCCGGGTGTGCGTCTACCCCAACTGTCCGTCCGTCAAGACCGCCCCTTGACCGGCTGGTCTCCCCGCCTTACTGGAAGACTGGGCGCCTTGCCCGGAGGCTGCATGGTCGATCGTCCGTTCGGGCCGCTGGTCATTGCGGCCTTGTGTCTGCTTTTCGCCGCGGTGCCGTGCCGGGCCGAACCCCTGTACGGCTTCGAGGACGCCTATGGCATCGTGCATCTCAGTGCCACCCGCCAGACCGCGCAGTACGTGCTGTTGAGCGCGGACACCGACACGGAAAAACTCGGTATTTTCGAGATCAGAAAACGGCTGAAGGCGCGCGGCGGCCAGGCCGGGAAACGCGAGAGCGCCTGGATCAGCGAGGTGACCCGGGCCTACGGGCGCATGGCGGCGGCGCCGCTCGGGCCCATGGGCTTCCCGCCGTTTATCGATTCCAAACCGCTTTTGGAACTGGTGCGTCGGCAAAGCCGGGCCGTGGGTCTGGCCCCGGAGCTCGTCTACGCCGTCATCGAACAGGAATCCCGCTTCACCAACCATGCCGTCTCGGCCAAGGGCGCGGCCGGGCTCATGCAGCTCATGCCCGAGACCCAGGCCACCTTCCGGGTGGCCGATCCTTTCGATCCGGTCCAGAACGTGGCCACGGGCACCCGTTTCCTGAAGGCCATGCTCGTCCGGTTCAAGGATCTGCGCCTGGCCCTGGCCGCCTACAATGCCGGCCCCGAGACCGTGGCCCGGGCCGGAACCGTGCCGGCCATTCCGGAGACGGTGCAGTACGTCCAGCGCGTGCTGACCCGGTACGCCATGTTGCAGGAAAGCCATCCCGGGCTGGTGTCCGCGAAAGCGCGGCACAAGGCGGCCAAGGGCCGCAATCGGGCCGTGGCCGGTTCCTGACGCCGCTTCTTGCCTTGCCGGGCTCCTTGGGGGTATGCGGAGGCATCATGTCCCGGCCTCGGGCCGGAGCCGTTTTCCGCCAAGCGAGACGCCCATGCAGGAAGAGCCCCCAACAATTGATACCGCCTTTCGCCACGTCGATTGGGACATCACCTTCGTGGTCCGGGCCTACCGGAAGGTGTCCAAGGTCGAGGCCGCCGCGGTCGTACGCCGTTTTCTGCTGCGCCAGAAGGGCAAGCCCCTGAAGCGCGGCTCCCGGATCATTATCGCTTCGGGCCAGCGCTGAGCCGGTACGCCGGACGACCGGCCGCGTCTCCGCTCCGGGGGCAGGGCCGGTGCGGTCAGGGGGCGTCGGGTTCGGGCGCGGTCAGGCCGAGTTTCACTAATTCGTGCAGCACCATTTCGCGCGTGAAGGGCTTGGGCAGATAGGCGTCGGCCCGGCCGTGAAAGAACGATTCGCTGACGATCTTGGTGTCCGTCAATACGGAAATCATGATGAGCTTGAAGGGAGCGGTCGGGCCGCCCTGCATCGCTTCGCGGCGGCGCAGTTCCCGGACGACCTGGGTGCCGTTCATGTCCGGCATGAGGATATCCATGAACACGGCCGTGAAGGGGCGTTTGTCCTCCCAGGCGGCCTCGAAGGCCGTCAGGGCCTCCTCGCCGTTGCAGGCCGTCAGACATTCGGCATAGGCGGACAGGATGGTCCGTAAAAAGAGGATGACACTTTCATCGTCATCCACGATGAGGAAGCGCATGCGATTTTTCTCCACCCGGGGGGACAACACCGCGGGTTGGCGCCACCCTAGGGGCTTTTGGTCGACAGTTCAACCGGCCTTATCCCGTAAAGGTCACGTCGAGCCGAGCGAAGAAGTCGCGCAGGCTGGCCACGAGGGCGGCGGCTTCGGCCATGTCGCCGGCTTCGGCGGCGGCTTCCAGACGCCCGCCCAGCGCGGCGGCCAGCGGCAACTCGTAGGTGCCGGCCCCGCCCCGGATGGTATGTCCCAGCCGATGGATGGCCGGCAGGTCGCTGGCGGCCAGGGCCCGGTCCAAGGCGTCCAGGTGATCGTTTTGGATGGTGAGGTAGGTGGGGAAAATGGCTTGGAGGTGGCGGTGGACCCGGATGCGGATGGGGGACGCCGTGGTGTCGGGTTGGGACATGGCTGTTGGTGTCTGTGTGCTTGACGGCGGTTGTTGTGCCCTTTAGGTTGCCTTTCACGCGCCCGTAGCTCAGCCGGATAGAGCGTCGGACTTCGAATCCGCAGGCCGGGGGTTCGAATCCCTCCGGGCGCACCAGTGATTGTCGGGGTGTTGCACCGCAGTGCGGGGCGACACCCTTTTTTTGTTCCTCTGGCAGCGGGAGCGGTTTTGCCCGCGGACGCTGCCACATCGGTGAGCTCTGACCCCCTGAAACTATACAAGCCTGCCTGTATCGGCAAGCGGACAGGGCCTTTTTCCCGGTACCTTGCGGTGCGGGCCGGTTCCCACTGCCGCTCGGAGGCCGCCATTTTTTTCTCCCAACGCCCTCCCAGACGACGAGATTTCCAAAAACGGCGCCGTCCGGCCGCCGGGGGCATCCCTGCGGCCCACCGGCGAGCGGCCGCAAAAGAGCGTTCGCGACTTGTCCTGACGGGTTTTAGCAGGTACCTGAAAGGAAACCCGCCTGCCATTCGCGCGTGGAGCCCCGGGAGGGGATGTTTCGCGGCAGGGGGGCTCGGCCCGAAACGTTCTAGCGACTTCAGGGGAGATCGACCTATGACGGAATTCACGCGTCGGAAGTTTATCGGAGTGGCCCTGGGACTCGGCGGTGCGGCCATGCTGCCGCGCCTGGCCTTGGCGAGGTCGCCGCAGGCGGCCGGGACGGCCAAGAAAACCGCCGCCCCCGTCGGTTCGGCCCTGGCCGCCATCAAGGCGCAGATCACACGCTGGGAACAGGATGGCCGGAAGTTCAAGACCGCCCAATTGGCGGCCGCGGACGACGCCCAATGGGAACAGCTGATCCGGCATTATTTCGACCGGGCCGGCTTCACCAGCATTTCGGTCAACGCCGCCAACCTGTGCCCCTGCCTGCGGCCGGTCAACGAGATGGTGGGCATGATCCGGGATATGCTCGACAAGGACATTTCCTTTCCCATGCGCGGGGAACTGGCCGAGGCCAGCCTGGGCTACGGCCTGGACGCGGTGAAGACCTGGCTCGGGCTGGACAAGGTCGACGCCAAGGGCGACGCCCTGTTCGCCCTGGTGGCCAACACCACCGAGGGCAACAACTTCATCAACAACGGCCTGGTGACCTCGGGCTTTCTGGATCCGCAAAAGGACAACATCGTGGCCTGGGATGTGAACCATCCCACCAACTACGACGCCTGGATGTACCGCAAGGCCACCCAGGGCTGGGGCAAGGATTCCATCCGGGTCCTCAAGACCAAGATGTTCGCCCAGACCGTGACCGACGAGGAGCGCCGGCAGGGCATGGTGCCGTCGGACCCCAAGAGCGCCGACGATATCATCGCCGCCTTAAAGGCCGTCGTCACCCCGCAGACCAAACTGGTCACCCTGTCCTGGCAGTCCAACGAATGCGGCATGCTCTTGCCCATGGATCGCATCGTCCAGGAACTGCGGGCCATCAACAAGGACATCTACATCCACGCCGACAGCGCCCAGACCTTCGGCGTGCTCGACATGCAACTCGGCAAGGTCGACGTGGACAGCATCGCCGGCAGCTTCCACAAATGGCCCTGCGGTCCCAAGATGGTGGGCCTCGTCTACATGAACAACAAGCGGGGGGCCGCCGAGAAGTTTACCCCCAGCATCTGGGGCTATGACGAGCATATCAACACGCCCGTGGACTACGGCTTCAGCGCCGAGGAAGGGAAGATCGACCCCAACGCCAAGCGGTTTTCCTATCTGGGCCAGCAAAACGACGCCACGCTGGTGGCCACCTGGATGGCGGCGCTCTTCCACACCGGGCACTTCCACCCCGGCGTGACCCCGGCCAAGATCGAGGCCCGCATCCATTACCTGGGCGACCAGGCCAAAAAGGCCCTCTTCAAGAACCTGCCCAAGATCTATCCGGATTTTACACCGAAGACGGCCTACAAGTGGATTTCCACGCCGACCACCAACGACGCCCTGCGCAGCTCGGTGTTCCTGTTCAAGTGCCCGGACGGCCTGCAGGCCGGCGACGTCATGAAGCACGTCTACGAGCAGCACAAGTTCGCCATCGCCAACCTGAAGGTGAAGGGGCATGACCTGCTGCGGATTTCCCCCACCTTCTGCAATACGTCGGGCGACGTGAACGACGTGGTGGAGGCTGTCGTCGATGTGGTCAAGGCCATGCGGGCCAAGAAGCTGGCCAACAATACGAACATGCGTTCCTACGCCTAAGCGCTTTCCGCTTCCGCTTCCCGCCACAGGCGGCCACGTCCGACGCGACGCGGCCGCCTGTGGCGTACTCTGTATGGCTCAGTAGTCGTAGGAGATGCCTCCGGCGGCCAAAGGGGTGCCCCCTTTGGAATCCCAAGAGGCGAGCCAGCCGTGGTGACGGTTGGGGAATGCCCATACGGCGGAGCGCTTTTCAAAAGAACAACCAACGAAAAGCAGAGAAGGTTTCCAAAGGGCAACGCCCTTTGGCCGCCGGAGGCATTCTCCCTGCCCCCCTCCACGCATCTACCCGGCAAATCCCAGGGCCCGGCCCAGCTCCGCGGCCTTGCCGGCCAGGGGCCGGCGGGCCCACAGGGCGTTTTGGGCCGGCCACCAGTCCGGGCGGAGGTCCAGGTCGGCGGCCCGGCGGACCAGCCGGACCAGGGCGGCGAAATCCGGGTCCGGTCCGGCGATGCGTCGGGCCGCTTCGGCGGACAGGCGCGCTTCCAGGGCCGCCCGCACCGGTGAATTGTGCCCGGCATCCAGCAGGAAGATGCGGAGCAGGGCCGCCCGTTCCTTGGGCAGGGGCAGGCCGAAGATGTCCTGCCAGACCAGCCCCGGCCAGAGATGGAGCCAGAGGGGGGCCAGGGTGAGGGTGGATTGGGCCTCTTGCAGCTCGGGCACCAGCCGGCGGCCGATGGCGGCCTGGCGCAGCATGGTGGCGAAATGCGTTGCGTCGGCGTGGCGGGCGAAGGCGTCGGCCAGGGACTGGCGCTTGTTGACCGGCAGGCCCACGTCCTCGAAGCAGAAGCCCTCTTCCGGGCCGCCTTCGGGCCGCAGGCCGACGCAGCCGGCGAACGGATCGTCGCCGAGGGACGGATGGTAGGTGAGGGCCAGGGTCTGGCGGGCGGTTTCCAGGTGGTAGCCGATGACGGCCGTGCCCGTCAGGGTGTCGGGGGCCGTTTCCGTCAGCGACACGGCCACGGAGACGCCGGGCCAGGCGGCCACGGCCCGGCTGCCGTCGTGGGGAAGGCGTTCCTCCAGCTCCAGGGTGAGCAGGGCCTGGGCGAGGAGCGAACGCGGGGTCTCCCGGCGGGGGCGGACCATGGTTTCCCAGATGTCCCGGCCGGTGCCCTTGTCCGGCTCGTTGGAGACGGCCTGGGCCAGGGTGGCGGTGAGGGTCGGTTCCGGATCGGCCAGGCCGGTTTCCCGGGCCAACTCCATGGCTCGCAGGGCGAAGGTCAGGGCGTTCACCGGCTCCAGGCGTGAAATTTCGTCGAAAAACCAGGCGCAGCTGGCCAGGGAAGCCAGTCCCCATTGGCGCATGGCCAGGAGCTTCCAGGCCGCGGCCCGGTCGTCGCGGGACAGGCCGGCCGCCATGTGGGCGGCCTCGAATGCCTCGGGCGTTTGGGCGCCGGACAGGACCCGGCCGTAGGCCAGAAGCGCCTCCCGGGGATCGGGGAAGCGCGTCCGGCCGGCGGTGGCGAAATGGTCGGCCAGGCTGGCGGACAGGCCGTCCAGGGCCTGGCGCAGGGGCTTTCGCCAGCGTTGGTTGTAGCCCGGATGGCCGCCGGTGGTGCAGCCGCAGTCGGCGCGCCAGCGCTCCACGCCGTGGGCGCAACTCCAGGCCGAGGCCTCGCGGATGCGCACGAAGCGGCGCGGCGGATTGTCGGCCAGGAAGGCCCCGAAATTGGTAAGCGTCAGGCCGTCCCGGCCGGAGCGGGCCTGGTCCAGCACATAGGCCAGGGCCATTTCCCCGAAGGTGAAGTGGTGGCCGTAGGTCTCGCCGTCGGTGGCCAGGGACAAAAGCCCCGGGCCGGCCGCCTGGGACAGGCGGCGGAAGAACTGTTCGCCGTCGGCCAGCAGCCGCTCGAAGGCCACGGCCTGGGACAGGGCACCGTGGTAGAAAAAGACGGCGATGGACCGGCCCGAGGGCAGGGCGACGGCGTAGGGCTCGCCGATGGGCAGGCTGCCGGCGTCCACCGGCCGCCAGGACCGGCCGTCGTCGCTGATCGCCTCGGCCTGGGACGGGTCCAGGATGGTGAAGCGGATGCCGGCGGCGGCCAGCACCTCCAGGGTGGGCGTGTCCACGGCCGTTTCCGAGAGCCACATGCCTTCGGGCGTCCGGCCGAAGCGGGCCGTGAAATCGTCCACGGCCCAGGCCACTTCCGGCTCCTTATCGGCCGCCGAGGCCAGGGGCATGATGACGTGGTGGTAGATCTGGGCCAGGGCGTTGCCGTGTCCCAGGCGCCTGACGCTCTCCCGGTCCGCCTCCAGAATGCGGGCGTAGGTGTCCGGGGCCGAGCGCGCCATCCAGGAAAGCAGGGTGGGGCCGACGTTGAAGCTCATCCAGGCGTAGCAGTTGACCAGGTCGATGATGCGGCCCTGGTCGTCCAACCGTCGGGCCTGGGCCAGGGGGGCGTAGGATTCGCGGCAGATGCGTTCGTTCCAGTGGCGGCTGGGGGCGGCGCTGCCCTCGGGCAGGATGCGGCCGAGCCAGGGGTCTTCCCGGGGCGGCTGGTAGAAATGGCCGTGGATGCACAGGGCGCGAGCCATGTCTCACTCCTCTCCGTTGGCGCGTTCGATGCGCGAAGGATGTTCCTTGGGCGTTTCGAAGACCGTGTGATCGAGGGTCCCCAGGGCCTGGCTGGCCAGGTTGGCCTCCCGCCGGCGCAGCAACGACGTATCCACGTAGTGGATTTCCAACGGTCCGACCTTGGGGCTGCACAGGGCGATGGACAGCCCCGGCCAGGTCCACAGGAAGAGCCGGTCCCCCTCCTCGGTGGCCCGGGCCGTGGCCGGGCCGTACTTGGTGGTGTAGGCCGACAGCACCCGCTCGAAATCCTGCTCCGGATCGGCCCCCCGGGCGGCCACGGTCAGGGCCACGCTGGCCAGCCGGTCGTTGGTGTAGGCGTAGAGGACCTTGGTGAGCGGGATATCGCCCAAATTGAGGCGTTCGCCGGCCCGGCGGTAATATTTCCTCCCCCGGTGGCTGAACTGGTATTCGGCCCCGGGCAGGGCGGTGACCGGCGAGCCGAAGGCCGCGCCCCGGAAGGAGCGGGGCGGATCGCCCCGGGAGAAGAGGCGCAGCCCGCCCGAGATGACCGGCGGCGCCCCGGCGGCCCCTTCGGCCCGGACCACCTCGGCCAGGATGGCGGTGTCGGTGTAGCGGGTGGTGATGACGCCCCCGGCCGCGTCCCGGGACAGGGCGATTTGCGCCTTGGGCCAGCTCCAGATGAGGTCCTCCTCCAGGGTGGCCGGCACGGCCCGGGGCTGGCCGTACTTGACCAGGTAGGCCTGGCGCAGGGGCTCGAAATCGGCGGCCTCGGGCGCTTCCATGACCGCGGCGAAGAACCGGCCGTGGGCAAAACCGTAGAGCACGTCGGACAGGTGGATTTCCCCGAGCTCCATCCGGTCGCCCCGGCGGCGGTAATAGGTGGCGGCCCCTTCCTTGTAGGCCAGTTCCATGCCGGGAATGCCGGCGATGTCGCGGCCGAAGCGCAGGCCCCGGAAGCCGAGCGGTCCGTTGGCCCGGATGTCCGCCGGCGATTGCCAGATGTCCCGGTCATCGCGGGACAGGTCCGGCAGGTAGACGTAGTCCACCTGGGTGACGCCTTCCCGGGCGAAGTGGGACAGGGACACGCGCAGGGTCGGCAGGTTCCAGACCAGGCGCAAGGTGCCGGGGGCGCTGGCGTTTTGCGGCCGACCGTACTTGGTCAGGTAGGCCCGCACCAGGGTGCCGTGCCCCTCGCAGCCCGTTAAGGTCATGCGCACGAAATAGAGGGCGCCCCGGGAAAAGGCGTAGCGGATGTCCGTGTGGCACTGGTCGCCGAGCAGGGGCTTTTCCTCGTTCCGGCGGGCGTAGGTCACGTCGCCGTAGCTGGCCACCGGGTGCATGTCCGGCAGGCTCGACAGGGCGGAGCCGAAGGCCATGCCGCGAAATTCCGGCGCCTTGGGCGGAGCGGCCGCCCCGACGGCGGCCGCCCAGGCCAGAAGGAGAAAACAGGCGAGCGCGGCGCGTCTGCCCACAAGGCCTCCCTAGCGTGCCAGACGCTTGCCGATGCGCCTGGCCATTTCCCGCAGACTGGCCGCCAGGACGCCGACCTCGTCGTGGCTGTCGGCGATGAGGGTTTCCGTCACCCGGCCCACGGACAGGTCCCGGGCGAAGGCGGCGCACCGCCGGACCGGCATGCCGAGCACCATTGCCGCCAGCACGGCGAAGGTCAGGCCGATGACGGTCACGCCCCAGCTCACCACCATCAGGCCGATGCGGGCCCGGGACAGGGTCGTGTCCAGCGACGTGGCCTCGCCGGCGGCCTCGGTCAGGCTGCCGCCGCCGAGATCGTTGCCGGCGGACAGGGCGGCCCGTTCGGCCTTGAGGATCTGCCGGCCGGTGCCCCGCAGGGCCTCCCAGTCGGTGAGCAGGGTGGCAATGGCCTGGCGGTAGGCGGCAAGGGCCGAGAACACCGGGGCCACGTGCTTGTTGTCGTCGTCGCTGCCCTTGAGTTCGCGCAGCAGGGCCTCCGCGGCGTCCAGGCGAGGCAGGGCCGCCGCCAGCAGGGCGGGATCGCGGGCGGCCCGGGCGTCCGCCGCCGCCAGTTTGGGTTCGGTGCCGATGGCCATGGCCGCCCGGATGGTCTTGAGGCGCTGGGCGTGCAGGCGCAAGGGCGCGGGCTGGGGATATTTCGCGGCCAGCTCCTTGTCCCACTGGGCGGTCTTCCACTCGGCGTAGGTCTTGGCGGCGGCGGTGAAGCCGTCGGCGGCCTCGGTCAGGGCGGTCCGGTCCGCGGCCACCCGTTCGTTGGCCCCCACCGAGGCCTCGGTGGCCTTTTTGTAGGCGTCGAGGAACATGCCGATCTTCTGGGCTTCGGTCGCCAGGCTCTCCATGCCGGGACGACCGGCGGCCTCGCGGGCGGCGTGCAGGGCGTCGGCCGCCTGGGCCAGCTCCTTTTTCGCCCGCTCCAGGGCTTCGCGGTCATCGTTCAAGGCATAGTTGCGTACGGCCTGGGCGGCCAAAAGCAGTCGGCGTTCCACCGTGCCGGCCAGGTCGGCCCGGGGCAGGCGGACGGTTTCCAGTTCGTGGGCCCGGTCGGCCAGGGCGGTCAGGCGTGAACCGCCGAAAAGGCCCACCAACAGGGCCGCCAGGACCGGCACGAACACGGCCAGCCCGATTTTGAGGGGGAAAAGCGGAAACCTCATGCCGATACGTCCTTTGGGTTGGAATGCGGCACGGGGGCGGCGGGAAACGAGACACGGGGCTCCCGGGCGTTTCGCCATAGGCTATAGCGGGAAATGACGGGAATTCAAAGAGGGTGCCGGGAAATTCCCACGGGACGGCCGGCGCGGCGACCGGCGTTTCGGGCGGGACGGGAGACGCCGGGCGGCATCAGCCGAAGCGCCCGGTGATATAATCCTCGGTCTGTTTCTGGGAGGGGCGGGTGAAGATGGTTTCCGTGGCGTCCACCTCGACCAGCTCGCCCATGTAGAAAAAGGCGGTGCGGTCGGACACCCGGGCGGCCTGCTGCATGCTGTGGGTGACGATGATGATGGTGTAGGCGGAGCGCAGTTCGTGGATGAGCTCCTCGATCTTCTGGGTGGCGATGGGGTCCAGGGCCGAGGCCGGTTCGTCCATGAGCAGCACTTCCGGCTCCACGGCCAGGGCCCGGGCGATGCACAGCCGTTGCTGCTGGCCGCCGGACAGGCCCAGGGCCGAGTCGTGCAGCCGGTCCCGGACCTCGTCGAACAGGGCGGCCCGGCGCAGGCTTTTTTCAACCTGGGCGGAGATGGCGGCATTGTCCCGCACGCCGCTGACCCGCAGGCCGTAGGCCACGTTCTCGAACACGGTCTTGGGGAAGGGGTTGGGCTTTTGGAAGACCATGCCCACCCGGCGGCGCAGTTCCACCACGTCGAGGCCCGGCCGGTGGATGTCCTTGCCGTCGAGCAGGATTTCGCCTTCCAACCGGGCGCCGGGGATGAGGTCGTTCATGCGGTTTAAGCAGCGCAGGAAGGTGGATTTGCCGCAGCCCGAGGGACCGATCAGGGCCGTCACCTGCTGGGCCGGCACTTCGAGATTGATCTCCCGCAGGGCCTTGAACCGGCCGTAATAGAAATTCAGGTTTCTGGCGGAAATCTTACTGTTTTCGGGCATATGATGATGTCCTCCTTGCCGGCCGGCGGGGCTGGCGGCGCAGGTTCACGTCGTGGGCTCGGTTGCCGGTTCCGCAGGTGCATGCGCTCGCGGCAGCGTAAAGAAAAAAGCGGCCCCGGTCATCTCGCCGTGTCCCCGGTCCACCCAGACCCGGCCGCCGTGGCGCTCCACGATGTGCTTGACGATGGCCAGGCCCAGGCCGGTGCTGCCCGTGGCCTTGGATCGGTGGCGCTCCACCCGGTAAAAGCGTTCGAAAACACGTTGGCGTTCGGCGGGGGGAATGCCCGGCCCCTGATCCTGGACGGTGCAGGTGACGGTGGCCACGTCGGCGGCGGCCTGGAGCAGGATGCGCGAATCCTTGGGTCCGAAGCGGGTGGCGTTTTCCAGCAGGTTGCGCCAGACCTGGGTCAGTTGGCCGCTGTCGCAGACCGCCGGCGGGATGTCCGCCGGCACCCGGATGTCCAGGGTGAGATGCTTGGCGGCGGCCAGGGCTTCGCATTCCCGCACGGCCTCGGCCAGGGCCACCCCGGGATCGGCCACGACCCCGGCCGCCGGATCGGTCGGCTCCTCCTCCAACCGGGCCAGCTCCAGGATGTCCTCCACCATGCGCGACATGTGGTTGGCGTTGCGCAGGATGACGTCCAGGAAGCGCCGACGCTCCGCGTCGAGTTCCGGCGAGGCGGCGAGCAGGGTTTCGGCATAGCCCTTGATGGAGGTGAGCGGCGTGCGCAGCTCGTGGGTGACGTTGGCGGCGAAATCGCGGCGGATGCTGGCCAGGCGGCGGGCTTCGGTCACGTCGTGGAAGACGAGCACCGCCCCCGGGTCCTTCAGGCTGGCGGCCAGGCGCACCAGGGAGACCTCGTAGAAGCGGCCGGGGGCCGCCTCCACGTCCAGGGTGACGGACTGGCCCGGCGTTGGGTCGCGTTCGGCCAGGAGCTGGTCGCAGGCCCGTTGGAGTTCCGGGCTCTGGGCCACCTCGATGGGCCGGCGGCCGATGAAGTTGCCGGAGATCGGGGCCATGCGGGTGAGCGCCGGGTTGGCCACCTTGATCCGGCCGGCGGCGTCCAGGACCATGACCCCCTCGCGCATGCCGTCCAGGATGGCCTGCAACTGGACCTTCTGGTCGGTGATGGTGGCGATCTGCGCCTCGATGCTGCGGGCCATGTGGTTGACGTTTTCGGCCAGGGAGGCCAGCTCGCCGCCCGGGGAGAGGTGCAGGCGGCGGCGATAGTCGCCGTCGGCGATGGCCCGGGCCACGGCCGCCACCTCGACCAAAGAGCGGGAGAGCCCCCGGGTCAGTCCCCAGAACACGGCGCCGGTCGCCAGCAGGATCAGGCCGTAGGCGGCCAGCCTGGCCGGCTGGTCGAGGCCCTCCGGCACGAAGACCGATGCCGCCAGACTGCCGGCGGTGATGGTCAGGCAGACCAGGGCGGCCTTGAGGCCGAGGGACGCGCTGCCGGCCATGCCTATTCCTTGAACCGGTAGCCCACGCCCCGGACGGTTTCGATCAGGTCGGCCAGGCCGCCGAGTTTCTGGCGCAGCCGGCGCACGTGGGTGTCCACGGTGCGGGCGTAGCCCTCGAATTCATAGCCCCAGACCGAATTGAGCAGCCGGTCCCGGGTGAGCACCCGGCCGGACGATTGGAAGAGCTCGACCAGCAGCTTGAATTCCGTGGCGGTCAGGGCCACCTCCTGGTCGTCCAGGAGCACCCGGTGGGCGCCGAGGTCCACGGTCAGGCCGTCGCGGGAGAGCACCTGCCGGGTCTCCTGGTCCGGGGCGTGGCGCTTGAGCACGGCCCGCAGGCGTAAGATGAGCTCCCTGGGGGAGAAGGGCTTGACCACATAGTCGTCGGCGCCGAGTTCGAGGCCGACGATGCGGTCCACTTCCTCGCCCCGGGCCGTCAGCATGATGATGGCCGCCCCGGCCGTGGACGGATCGCGTTTGAGTTCCCGGCAGACCTCGAAGCCGTCCAGGCCCGGCAGCATCAGGTCCAGGATCACCCCGGACGGCGGCGTGCGTCGGGCCTTGGCCAGGGCCTCGTAGCCGTCCCGGGCCGTGTCCGTGGAGAAGCCGGCGGCCCGCAGGTTGAAGGCCAGCAGTTCGACAATGTCGTCATCGTCCTCGACAATCAGGATGAAATCCTTGGGCATGCGCTTTCCTCGTGTGTTTCGAGGTCCGAAACATCATGTCGCCTTGTCGCGGCGGTGAATGCTCTGTGACGTTTGTGTGACACTCGGTCGGCAAAAGCGCAATGCACGATCTTTTGCCGCTCGGGCCCGATGCATCGGTTTGACGGGGTATGTAAAAGGTCATAGTGTCATTTTACCCCATAGGCGTGTTCCCGGTCATGGCCGGGACCGGCGTGTGGCGGATCGGCGACGGTTCCGCATCGGCCGGCGCCGCCATGGTGTGCGTGACGGCCATTGCTGGAGGCGGGAACGGGTCGTGTCCAAGATTTTTCGGAAAACCCTCATTGCCGTGGTGTTGGTGTTCGGCGTCGCCGCCAACGCCACCGCCCTGTTTTCCGCCTGGCTGCTCTACCACCATCTGACGGAGGCCGGGCTGGCCAACGGCCGGGCCATCGCCATGGCCATCGCCGCCTCCCTGCCCTCCGAACTGGCCGCCGGCCACACCGACCGGGTCCAGACCACCATCGACGCCTTTCCGCATATCACCGGCGTGGCCTACGTGCGTGTCCAAAACGCCGAGGGCCGGGTGGTGGCCAGCAGTTACGACAAGGCGTTGACGGAGACGGACGACGTGGGCCTGTCGGCGGGGATGCAGGAGACGGACCGTTTTCTCGACGTGACGGTCCTGATCGGCGACGGGTCGGTCGGGCGGGTGACCGTGGGCATGGACCGGGCCGGCATCACCCGTGGCATGCGCGGGGCCGTGGTGGGGCAGGAAATCTTGATGCTGCTCCTGCTGCTCGTGGCCATCGGCGTCTTTTACGTCCTGGCCCGCACCATCACCCAGCCTCTGGTGGAATTGGCCAATTACGCCGTCAAGATCCGGGATCACGACTTTTCGGCCGTGCCGCCGCCGACCGGCGACGACGAGGTCGGCGTCCTGGCCCGGGCCATGCGCTCCATGGCCGGCGAACTGTCGCTTCTGGTCTCGGACCTCACCCGGGCCGTGGCCGATACCACCCGCGAACTCAAGGACACCCTGGCCCATACCCAGGCCATCATCGACCACCTGGCCGACGGACTGCTGGTCGTCGATCCGGGCGGCCGGGTGACGCAGTTCAATCCGGCCCTGCTGTCCCTTTTCGATCTTTCGACCAGGGAAGTGGCCGGCCAGCCCGTGGACCGGGTCTTTCCGGAGGTGCTGGCCGGACTGGTCAACCAGGTCCGGCCCGGCATGGGACTGGCCTCGGCCGAGGTCCGGCTGGCCAGCGGCGGCACGGGCAAGGCCCTGGCCACGGCCGTCTGCCTGGGCGACGCCGCCGACGTCCGGCAGACCACCGTGATCCTGGTGCGCGACATCACCAGGGAAAAGGAGGTGGACCGGATGAAGACCGAGTTCATCTCCACGGTGTCCCATGAATTGCGCACGCCGCTTACCTCGGTGTTGGGCTTCGCCAAGATCCTGCGCCGCAAGTTCCAGGACGACATCGCCCCGGCCCTGCCGGAGGGCGACGCCAAGCTCGGCCGGTGCGTGCGGCAGATCGACGCCAATCTGGAGATCATCGTCACCGAGGGCCAGCGCCTGACCGAACTGGTGGACGACGTGCTCGACATCGCCAAGATGGAGTCGGGCCGCTACGAATGGGATATGTCCCCGGTTTCCCTGGTCGAGGTGGCCGAGCACGCCATGCGCGCGGCGGCCCCGCTGGCCGCCCGCAAGGGGCTCAAGCTCCTGTGCGACGTGCCCCGTGACCTGCCCGGCATCCTCGGGGATCGGGACCGGCTGGTCCAGGTGCTCCTCAATCTGCTCGGCAACGCCGTGAAGTTCACCACCGTCGGCACGATCAGCCTGGAAGCCGTCCGGGAGACGGATCTGATCCGGATCACGGTGCGCGATACCGGGCCGGGTATTGTGCCGGCCGACCTGGAGCGGATTTTCGAGAAGTTCAAGCAGGCCGGGGACACCTTGACGGAAAAGCCCAAGGGCACGGGCCTGGGGCTCTCCATCTGTCGGCAGATCGTGGAGCACCACGGCGGCCGGATCTGGGTGGAAAGTCAGCCCGGCGTGGGAAGCGCCTTCATCTTTACCCTGCCCCTGACGCCGGGCGAGGTGCTGGTGCCGCCGCCGGCCTGCCGGCTGCCCGAGCCGGCCGTGCCGGCCGACCTGGACTCCCTGGAGTGCCGCCGTATCCTGGTCGTGGACGACGATGCCGCGGTGCGCTGTTTTTTGGAAACGGTCCTGACCGATGCCGGCTACGCCGTGACCCAGGCCGGCAGCGGGTCCGAGGCCCTGCGCCTGGCCGAATCCTGGCGGCCCGACTGTATCACCATGGACCTGCGCATGCCCGGCATGGACGGGGTCGAGGTCATCCGGGCCCTGCGGGGCAAGCCGCTCACCCGGGACATCCCGGTGGTGGTCGTCTCGGTCATTTCGGATCGGGAACAGGGCCGCACCGGGGCCGATGCGGCCGTGGTCAAGCCCGTGGACCAGGACGCCCTCCTGGCTACGGTGCGCGGCCTGCTCACCGGACACCACCATACCCAGCCCTGCCTGCTCTATTCCCCGGATGGTGCGCGGCCGTTGGGCCGGCATTTCTTCATCGTGCCGGGACAGGCCAAGGAATGCAGCCACGCCGACGAGCTGTGGCAGGCCATCCGGGACGGCTTCCGCGGCACGGTGTTCGTGCCGGCCTCGCGAGGCAACGACCTGGACCTGCCGCGCCTGTCCGCCGCGCCGGACATTCACATCATCATTATGCCGGATTAGCGGCGCTCGTCGGAGGAGAAGATGCCTCCGGCGGCCAGGGCGCTGCCCTGGACCCGGCTTCGGGGAATCATTCCCCCCAGACCCCCTGTCCTATTTTTTCTATAGCCCAAGGGCGTTTTGCTGTACCCTTCGCGGCCGCCCAGGCGGCAAGCGTCTTCGGTTGCCGCCTGGGCGGCCGCGCATCGAGGGGTCCGGGGGCATCATGCCCCCGGCCGCCGGAGGCATCTTTTCTTCTCCCCACGGCTAGGCCGTGTGGGCCAGGGCGTCGCCCTCCTGGCTGTGGTGGTAGGCCGTGAAGGCGGCCAAGCCGTCCTTGCCCATATAGCGTTCGAGCTGGCGCGCGTCGGCGGCCAGCAAATCCACCACGATCAGCCCGTCCAGGGCGTCCGCGAAGTCGCGGTCCACGTTGAAGGCCAAGAGCTTGCCGCCGAGTTTCAGGTACTGGCGCAGCAGCACCGGGATGCCCTTGGAGTCGGCCTCGATGTCGTCGATGATGGTGAGCAGGTCGTCCAGGTCGTGGACCAGGGTCCGGGCTGCCCGGGCCAGCCAGGTTTGGCCGCGAAGGGGCGTCTTGGGTCGGACCAGCCGGGCCAGGCCGGGGCTCGACGCATTCCCTTCCAGGTAGCTGGCCATCAACCGTCGGGAGGCGTTCTTGTAGGCGTTGCTGATGCTGACCGGTCCGAACAGGACGCGGTAGCGCGGTTCGCGCACCACCATCCGGGCCAGTCCCTTCCACAGGAGGAGCAGGGGGGAGTAGCTCTTCTGGTATTCCGGCCGGACGAAGGAACGGCCCATTTCCAAGGCCGGGCCGATGCGTTCGAGGAAGCGGCGTTTGAGCACGAACAGGGTGCTGGTGTAGAGGCCGCGCGGTCCGGCGGCGGCCAACAGTTCGTCGGTACGGCCGATCCGGTAGGCCCCGGCCACCTCCTGGCGGACGACGTTCCACAGGAAGAGATGGCGGTAGGTCTTGTCGAAGCCATCCAGGTCGCAGGCCTTGCCCGTGCCTTCGCCCACCGACCGGAAGGTCAGTTCCCGCAGCCGGCCGATTTCCCGCAGGGTCAGCGGAATGGCCGCCGCCCGGGCCTCGATGACCTGGAATTCGCCGCTGGCGAGCAGGACGGCCGAGGCCGGCAGCCCGGCGATTTCCGCAGCCATGGCCTCGGGGGCGACGGGTGCGATCAGCGGTTTCTGGCGCAGGTTTCCCTTGGACGGAAAGAGCGGGGGCAGCCGCCGGCGGTGCGGCCGGTCGCGCAACAGCGAGGTGCGCAGGCGCAGGGAGCGGATGATGCAGGCGTCGGGATCGGCGTTGCCCTGGCAGCCGGGCAGCCGGGCCAGGCGGGCGCAGTCCAACGGCCGGCCCACCCGGGCCGCAATGGTGTGGCCGCGCTTGTTGAGGAATTCCCGGGGCAGCATGGCCGTGCGCAGCAAGGGATGGAGAAGGCCGAGCAGCTGGAACAGCCGGCTGTTTTGGCCGCTGAAATGGATGGGCACCACGGTGGCGCCGGTCTGGCGGACCAGCCGGGCCACGGTGGGGCTCCAGGTCGGGTCGGCCACGGTCAGCCGGCCGTTTTCCAGCCGGGGATGGGCCACTTCGCCGGCCGGGAACACGCCGAGCAGCCCGCCGGCCTCAAGGACGCCCAGACACTCCCGTAGGGGCCGGACGTTGCGCCCCGTGGCCGACCGACCGCCGAAGGGATCGACGAACACGAAGAGGTCGCGCAGCTCCGGCAGGCGGGAGAGCAGGTAATTGGCCATGATCTTGACGTCCGGCCGCACGGCCAGGAGCATTTTGGCCAAAATCAGCCCCTCCAGGGCGCCGAAGGGGTGGTTGGCCACCACCACCACCGGCCCCTGCTGCGGAATGCGTGCCAGTTCCTCGCCGGCCACCCGGATGCGGACCTTCATGGCGTCCAGGACCGCGTCGATAAACGTCCCGCCGGTCAGGTTCGCCGGCAGTCGGTCGTGCAGGGTGTCGATGGCCGACAGGGACAGGAGCCGGGCCAGGGCCGGTTCGGCCAGGGCCGTCAGCCGTTGCGCCAGCGTGCCGGCGGGCCGGGGGGCCAGGGAAAAAAGCGAGGGAGCGGTTGTTCGTTCCATGTGGCGTACCTCGTTGGCCGCTGGGCGGCCGGGTTGAAGACGCTCTGATGCGGGTATGGCCGGTCTAGGCGGGCCCGGTGACGAACATATGGAGAAATGGTGGGCGGGCGGCGACTGTTGTGCGGAGGAACCGTCACAGGCGGCCGGGGGCGGTTGACACCCGGCGCGCGGCCACCCTAGGGTATCGCGGCCGAGCGCTCCGTCCGGAGGCCCGGCGCGCGGTTCGGGACGGGCGCGGCGTGGACGCGCGGTCGGCGGAACCGTTGCCTATCTTCCGTCCGGGAGGACGACGCCGTGGCAGACAACCGGTTGTACTCCGTGGCCGCTATCGCCAAGATGCTGGATGTCCCTGAATCCACTCTGCATTATTGGAAAAATCGTTTCGACGACGTGCTGCCCAGCCTGGGGCGTGGCCGCAACAAGCGGTTCCGGCCCGAGGCGGTGGAGATTTTTCGGGCCATCGGCCGGATGCTCGGTCAGGGCATGTCCTGCGCCGACGCCCGAGCTGAACTGGCCCGGCAGTATCCGGTCAACGTGGCCCCGGACGTGCCCGAGCCGGTCACGTCACCCGATCCCGTCCGCGACACCACGCCCGAGGGCGTCCTGGCCGTGGCTTCGCGCATCGGCTCCGAGATTGCCAAATCCCTGCTGGTCCACCTGCAACAGGCCGCGCCCCAGCCGCCGGCCCTGCCCGATCAGATGGCCGCCGGCCTCTCGGTCGAACTGGACAAGGTCCGTTCGGAAAACGAGGCCCTCCAGGAGAAAATGCGGCTGTTGGAGGCGGAGCTCGTCCGCCTGCGCAAGGACCGCCGGGACCTCGAAAATTATCTGGTGGACAAGATCAACGCCCTGCGGTCGTAGGCGCGCCGGGTACGGCGGCGGACAGGCCTTCGGCGGCCGAGGGCGTGCCCTGTGGCAGCCTCGGCGGCTGGTTGCGTGGTCAGTCCGGGGCTGCGGGGGAGACCGTTTGGGGGCTGGCGGGGGCAAACAAAACGCCGCGCCACCCATCGGGCGGCGCGGCGTGGCAATACGGCGTTTCGGAACTACAGGTCGACGATTTCGAGATAGACCAGGGTCTGGTTCAGCAACTGATAGGCGATTTCCCCGAAGGTGGCCGGCCCGGTGAAGGGATCGGTCTTTTTGCCTTCGAGTTCGGAGTAGAGATAATTGAGGATGCAGTTGCAGGAAAAGACCAACCGGCTGCTGTCGATGTTGCATTCCTTGGACAGACGGTCGTTGAAGGACTTGACGTAGTCGGCCACCGGCTTGGCGTGCTTGTAGCGGATGCCCGAGAAGACCGGGGCGTAGAACTTGACCAGCCCCTCCACCTCGTCCACGTCCTGGAAGCTGATGTTGACCAGGGCGCCGTAGTAGTCGGCCACGAGCGGCAGCTTGGTGTCGAGCTTGTTCTTGACGATGTAGGCCGACAGGTTGCGCCGTTCGCCGTTGACGAGCACGTCCTTGGCGGCGAAGTCGTCGGTGTTGAAGGTCAGGATGTCGCCGTCGCCCTGCTCGAAGAGGTTGATGATGCCGATTTCGGCGGCCTTGTTGTCCGGCAGCTGGGCTTGCAGAACCAGGGCGCCTTCCTCCAGCATCTCGCCGGTCTGGCCGTTGATGACCTTGGGGGTTTTCTTGCCCAGGTCGCTCAAATGCACGCCGGCGACCCAGCCGATCAGCGGCCGGACGCCGAAGTCCTTATAGTTCGGACCGTTGAGGGCGAAGGAGAGGTGCGTTTTGCTGGCGGCGGGAATGATGATGAAGCTGAAGCCGTGCTTGGGGCCCTCGCTGTAGATGCGAGCCAGGCTGTTGGGGTCGTAGGTCACGATATCGATGCTGGTGACGACATCGGTAATGTCCGTGGCGCAGATAAGTTCCCGGCTGACGACGCCGCCCTGTTCGCTGGAAATGAAGTAGGGGATGGTGCCGCCGATCCAGTCTCCCTTGGGCAATTGACGCAGGGCGTCTTCATCTCCGGCAAGAAGGAGTTTCCGGCCTGCTTCAATTTTTTGCTTCACGTCTGCAACGTTGGAAATGATCTGGCGCATGGTTCCTCCTATCCGAAGATAGTCTTCAGATCGTCCTGAACACTCGGCATGTTCACGTTGTTGGCAAAGATGGCATAGATTTGATCCACGCTGGCGCTGATGTTTTCAGGGGAAGGATCTTCCTTGACCGAGCGGGTCAACCGGCCAAGCAGAATCTTGGCGGCCAGAAATTTTAGCTGGTACGTCTTTTTCCCACTCACGATGTCTTGCCATGCTTTGTTGCTCTTGCTGGGTACATCCATATCCGCCTCCTTCGTTAAACGGCAGCGCGATCTTTTTTGCAGCAGCGGGGTGTCGGTGCCTCATCCACCGTGGTCGGAAAGCCTTTGGTGGAGGGAGGCTGGCGTTGGAACAGCGTCGTACGTTCAGGCAACCGTCCCAAGAAATACCACCTTTTCAAGCAAGGATCGCACCACGAAATTTTATATACTAAAGCAACACGTTAGCTGTGATGTAAAACGCCCTGCCACTTTTTTCAAGACAAAACAGCGCATCCTGTTGCCGCCGGCACCGGGGAAAGGGCCATTAACAGCAGGTATTTCGTTTGATGTCAACAAGTTATGGACGCCGTAGCGAAATGGACCAAAAAACGACCAAAATGGGTCAAAACTAAACAGGCGTGCACCTTTCGGGCAAGGCACATCGACAACCGGTGACAATAATTTCACAAAATTTCCACCGGATGCAGGGAACACGCTTCCTGAAGCGACGGCGGGGGAACTGTCACGCCTCCCCGCTTTGCATAGGTCATGCCTGCCAGTACATCCCATGGAGCGCCCTCCTGTTGCTCCTACGGCCATTGCGTTAGCGCACCGCCTTTTGCAGAAGCCACATGTCCACCAATACCAGAAGTACCATGGCCCGCAAGACCGGCACCACCCGCGGAATGGCGCTGCGATCGTGCCGGCCGCCGACCGTAATGGTGGCCGGCCGGCCGCTGGTGTCGCTGGTGCGCTGTTCGCGGCTGATGGACGGAATGGGCTTGACCGCCGCGCGGATGACCAGGGGCGCGCCGCTGGCGATGCCTCCCAGCACCCCCCCCGCGTGGTTCGTTTCCGGCGGCGTCACGATGGGGTCGTTGTTCTGGGAGCCGAGGAGCCGGGCCGCCTCGAATCCGCTGCCGATTTCCACCCCCTTGATCGCGCCTACCCCCATCAGGGCGTAGGCCAGTCTGGCGTCGAGCTTGTCGAAGACCGGTTCGCCAAGCCCGGCCGGCACGCCTTGGGCCCGGATCTCCACGATGCCGCCCAGGCTGTCGCCGTTGGCCATGGCCTCTTTGGCCCTGGCCTCCCAGGCCGGAAGCACCGCCGGATCGGGCGCGCAAAACGGCCGGTCGGCCGCGCCATCCGGGTCCGTCACCGGCGCCGGGATGCCGCCGAATTCCACGGTATAGGCCGTGACCGTCACGCCGAGCGGGGCCAGTACCGCCTGGGCCACGGCGCCGCCGGCCACCCTGGCCGCGGTTTCCCGGGCCGAGGCCCGGCCGCCGCCCCGATGGTCCCGCCGGCCGTACTTGGCCAAATAGGTGGCATCGGCGTGGCCTGGCCGCAGCAGGCTGCGCAGCGCCTCGTAGTCGCCGGAACGTTGGCTGGTGTTCTCGATCGTAAAGCCGATGGGCGTGCCCGTGGTCGCGCCTTCGAAGACGCCGGAGAGCAGCCGGATGGCGTCGGGTTCCCGGCGGGCCGTGCCGGTCAGGCCGCTGCCCGGCCGGCGGCGGTCGAGCGCGCGCTGGATCATGGCCTCGTCAAGCGGGACGCCCGGCGGGCAGCCGTCGATCACCCCGCCCAGGGCCGGGCCGTGGGACTCGCCAAAGGTGGTCAGGCGGAAAAGCCGCCCAAAAGTGTTGCCGCTCATGCTCCCGCCTCCGGCATGGTTCGGATGCTGTTTGGGGAGCCATAATGCCCGACGACGGCCGATTCGTCCATCATGGGGTTGGGTTCCCGGTGTCGGTCGGCGCCGGGGCGGCGGCCGGCGGCGCGGCCGGCGGCGCGGTTTTGGGGGCCGGCGCGGGCGGATGGCGGCGGCGGAGAATGACGAAGCCGCCCTGGTCGTAGACGGGGTCCATGGCCTGGCGGGCCCGGATGACCAGGGTGTTGAACAGGCCGGCCACCGGCTGGTCCGGGCAGGCCGTGGCCGGCAACGGACATTGCCGCTCCAGCACGCACCAGGGTCGGGTCAGGTCCAGCAACACGTATTCGGCCTGCCAGGCGCGCACCGGCAGCCCGTCCGTCCGGCCCGTCCGCAGGAACGTCCAGAAGTCCTTCCAGGTGGCGTCGGACAGGTCGCGGACCGGGTACGGCGTAAAGACGCCCCGGGGAAAGCTGGCGAAATGGTACCGTTCGGCCAGGGCCCCCCAGTTGAGGGTGTTCTGGCTGACCACCGGCACGGTGTCGTTATCGGGCACCGAACGCAGGATGGCGGCCAGAATGGCCGCGTCCCGGGCCGTGGGCTCGTAGGCCTCCATGCCGAAGGCGAAACTGCCACCGGTCAGGAACGGCCGGGAGACCGGCGACGGGGCCAGGAACACGTGGACCACCAACAGCATGGCGAAGACGGTGGTGCCGAAGCGGCGGGCGCTCACCCCGGATTGCCGGGCCAGGACCCGCAGCGGTCCCAGGACTTCGCAGAAGGCGAAAAAGAGGGCGCCGGCGGCGCCGGCCGTGACTGGGCCGGTCCAATCGGCGGCGTCGGGACCGGCGAACAGCACGAAGGCCAGGGCCGGCAGGGCCGGCACCAGCAGCTTGGGCCGAAACAGCGGCAGGAACAGCAGCCCCCCGAAGCAGGCGGTCAGGGTCAGCCACGGGCTGACCGGCGTGCAGGCCCCGGCTTGGCCGCTGCCGGCGAACAGCGCGTTCCAGCCGGGCCAGGCCGGCGTGTCGGCTGTGCAAAAGGGGATGATCCACCGGGTTTCCACGAAGAAGAGCAGCAGCCCGACGGCCGCCAGGGTCAGCCCGGCCGACCGCCGTCTGGACACGGCATAGAGCGAGATGCCGCAAAAGACGGTGATGAGGGCGGCGTATTCCCCGACCAGGGACGGCAGCAGGCCCAGCCAGGCGGCCAGCCCGAAACGCTCCTCCTGGACCGCCATCAAAAAGACGAAGAGCATGGGGATAAGCAGGTGGTCCAGGTGGAAGCCGTTTAAGGCGTTGGTCCAGACCGGGAAATACAGGCCGTAGGCCAGGGCGGCCAGTCCCCCGTAGCGGCGGGCCGCCAGGAAGGCCGGCAGGGCCAGCAACAGGGCCTGGAGGATGAGCAGCACGAAGGGGGCCGCCTGGTCCGGCACCAGCCGGTAGACCCCGGCGAAGACCAGCAGCAGCGGCCGGGCGTGGCCGGTGAAGGCCAGCCACCAGTGGCCGGTGTTGTGGATCGAGTACAGGGAGGACAGGGTGAGGCCGAGCCCGGACACGGTGGAGTGCAGGGCCAGGTATTTGAAACAGGACAACACGGCCAGGGCCGCGAACAGTCCGAGGAAGATGGCGCCGCTGAAGCCCTGGCTGCCGGCCGGCAGGAGGTCCGGCGTCCGGACGCTAGTCGCCATGGCCGCCCTCCGCGCGCGGGGAACGCGACGAACAGCCGACGGCCGGTCGGTCGTCGGCGGGGCGCGCTGCGAGACTGTTCCTGAAGCGATACCCGGCGGGCGGGCGGCCCCGCCGGATCGAAGACCGAGGCGTGCTTGCCATGGTTCGCCGCATGCTTCCCCTTTTCACGTCGGGTCCGGAGCGGACCTTCAGATTCGACTTGAGGTAGTCGCATCCGTTGAGGAAATCAAGCGGTTGCCCTCGGCGGCGGACCGTCATTGCCAAGGGCCGGACCCTAGGCTAGGCTAGGGTCACGATGCAACGAGGTTGCTTGGTCATGGAACGCCCTGGGCCGCTCCCCAACCGGGAGCCTTGCCCTCGGCCCGACGCACCTGACGGAAGCCATCGGATGGCGACCGTCGGGGAAGGAACCTAGGCGCATGATCGGTCCCCTCGTGCTCGACCGCCTCGTCGTCGAGGCTTCTTCCCGCAGCCGGGCCGAGACCGGCTATACCATCCACGCCGGCCACAAGAAAGACTGGCTCGACCACGACCTGCCCCTCCCGCTTTTTACGGAATTGCTTCGGGACGTGGCCGCCGTGTCCGTCATCCGCTTCCAGGGCTGGGGCGATCCCCTGGCCAATCCCGACATTCTGCCCATGCTGGCTATGGCCAAGCGGGCCAAAGCCCGGGTGGAGCTGGTCACCGACGCCGCCCGGTTCACGGACGACCATGCCAACGCCCTGGTGCGCGACCGGGTGGACCAGGTGCTCTTCCTGCTGGCCGGGATTTCCGAGGAGGCCAATTTTCGGCGGCGCGGCACCAGCCTGTTTTCGGTTCTGGACGCCGTCAACCGCCTGCGGACCATCCGGGCCGTGCACCAGTCCTCGCTGCCGGAGATTGCCGCCCGGTACACCCTCACCCGGTCGGGCTTCGCCGCCGAGTGCGATCAGTTGCCGGAATTTTTGGCCCGGGCCGGTTTCGAGGCGGCCAGCGTCCGGCTGTTGTCCTACGCCACCGGTCCGGTGGCCGAGGACGACACCTTGGTGCCCACCACCGAGGTGGTCTACGCCCGGGTGCGCGGCCGCTTGCAACGGCTGATCGACGAGTCCCGGGAGCGCGGCATCCGGCTGGACGGCCGGTTGGTCAACGGCGGCCAGACCCGCTTCCATTGCCCGGACATCCCGGGCAGCGCCCTGTTCGTGGCCGCCGACGCCACGGTCAGCCCCTGTCCCTTTCGCAACGTGCCGGTGTCGCCGCCGGCCAGCTACCGCTTCCACGGCCAGGAACGGCGCTTCCCGCACGACGTGCGCGGGTCGCTGCACACCACGCCCCTGACCGCCATCTGGAACGATCCGGAATATCAGGAATTCCGCTTCAAGCACGACACGGACACCCCGCCGGAGGGGTGCGTCGGCTGCTGGCGTTCCTTTCTGACCGCTGTCTGATGCCTCCGGCGGCCGGGGGCATGATGCCCCCGGACCCCTCGATACGCGGGCGCCCAGGCGGCAACCGAAGGGTGCGTCAAGACCCTCTTGGGCTATGAAGAAACCAGGCAGGGGGTCTGGGGGGAATGATTCCCCCCAGCAGGTCCAGGGCAGCGCCCTGGTGCGGTAGGTCCAGGGAGGGGCCACGCCCCTCCCTGGCCGCCGGAGGCATCTTTTCTTTTCGTGTGTTAGCTGATTTCCTCGACGATCGCCCGGGCCACTTCGGCCGGGTGGGCGTGGCGGGTGATGGGCCGGCCGACGATGATGATGTCGGCGCCGGCGTGGACGGCGGCCAGCGGGGTGGCCGTGCGGACCTGGTCGTCCTGCGGGCTGTCGAGCAGCCGGATGCCGGGGGTGGCGAGCAGCGGTTTTTGCCCCAGGTGCTTGCGCAGCACGCCCGCTTCCAGGGGCGAGCAGACCAGGCCGTCGGCGCCGGCGGCCAGGGACGTGGCCGCCCGCAGCCGCACCAGATCGGTCAGGCTGCCGCGAAAGCCGGTCTGCTGGAGTTCCTCGACCCCGAGGCTCGTCAGGACCGTGACCGCCAGGATCTTGGTCCGGCCCTTGGTCTTGGCCGCTGCCTCCACCACCTGGGGATAGCCGTGGACCGTGGTCAGGGCGATGTCGTGATCGGCGAGCTGGGCCACGGCCATGGACACGGTCTGGGGAATGTCGTGGAATTTGAGGTCGAGCATGACCTTGCAGCCGCGGGCCGTGATGGCGTCGCAGACGGCGAAGCCGCCGGACAGAAACAGTTGGAAGCCGACCTTGAAGCAGCGGACGTAGGGCCGCAGCGCATCCACCAGGGTCAGGGCTTCGACGGCAGTGGGGACATCCAGGGCCACAATGAGGCGTTCGGCGGGGGGCAGTTTGGACATGGCGTTTTCGGTGGTTAGAGGTTGGCGAAACGCTCGATCTTTTTCTTGTAGGCGGCAATGCCGTCGGCCAGTCCCCGGGCCAGGAGGCGCAGATAGTTTTCGGAGGCCAGGCGCGCGCCTTCGGTCGGATTGGTGATGTAGCCGAGTTCCACGAGCACCGCCGGCATGTTGGCCCCGATCAGCACGAAAAAGGGCGCTTCGTGCGGGCCGCGGTCTCGGGTCTTGTAGTTTCGGCGCAGGGGGGACACGGCATCCTTCTGGACGATTCTGGCCAGGTCGTGGGATTCGGTGGTCTTGGCCGAGAGCATCAGGTCGGTCAGGATGGCCTGGAGGTCGCTGATCTTTTTCGAGGAGGAGGCGTTCTCGCGGGCGGCCACGCGCACCGCGTCCTGGCTGCTGGCCAGGTTCAGGGAATAGGTCTCCAGGCCGGCCGTGGCCGGGTCGGAGTGGGCGTTGCAGTGGACGGAGACGAACAGGTCCGCGCCCTGGGTGTTGGCCATCTCGGTGCGGGTCTCCAAGGGAACGAACACGTCGGACGTCCGGGTATAGAGGACCTTGAAGCCCCTCTGGCGCAACATCTCGCCCAACATCTTGGCGAAGCGCAGGTTCACGTTTTTTTCCACCAGGCCGTAGAGCCCGTGGGCGCCGGGGTCCTTGCCGCCGTGGCCGGGGTCGATCATGACGGTGCGCACCGACAGGCCGAGCTGCTCCACCAGATCGCCCAGTCGCTTCTTCTGGGCCTTGCTCGGCCGGAAATTGGCCTTGGGCGTGGCTTCGGGCGGCGGGGGCGAGGCCGGCTGACGGCTGGCGCGGGCCGAGGCCCTCTCCGGGGACCGGTCGGTCTGCCGGGGTGAGGGGGCCAGCCGGACCTTCTTGGAATCCCGAAAGATATTGCCGAGCCAGGTGGCGATCCGGGTGGTCTTGTCGCCGTCGGGCGAGGCGGCCTGGGCCCGGTGCTCGGGGTGCTTCCCCTTGGTGGCGGCCGCGTTGGGACCGGTCAGGTCCAGCAGGATGCGGAACGGCCCGTTTTGGGCCTGCAATTCGTATTGCTGCACGTCGTCGAATTCCAGGACGACCCGCACGGTGTCCGGCGTGAAGTAGCCGGCTCGCAGCCGGGCGATCTTGCCGGCGTCGAACCGTTTTTCCGAGGGGAGGTTCGGGCCGATGCGGGTGTTGTCCAGGTCGATGTAGAGGCGCTTGACCGGGTCGCCGTTCGGCCGGGTCTGGTTGAGGAGCTGGTAGCGGTAGCCCGTTTCCCGGTCCAGGGTCAGGGTCAACCGGGTGCCGGCGGCGGTCGGGGTCACGGCCAGCCGTTCCAGGGTGGCGGGATGGCCGGCGCTGGCCGGAGCCGGTGGCGCGGTCGGCGTGGCTGCGGTGGCCGGGGCCGGCGTCTTGGCCGGCGGGGCGTCTTGGCCGATGGCGTGCAACAGGCTTTTGCCCCGCTCGGCCACATCCCGCTTGGGGTGCGCCGCGAGCAGGCGCTTGAGATCGTTTCGGGCGTCGTCCGGCCGTTTGAGGGTCTCGGCCAGGATGGTGGCCCGGCGCAGCAGGGCGTCGTCGGCCACGCGGCTTTTCGGCGCGGCGGCCGCCGCCTGGGCGTAGAGGGCCACGGCCGCCTCGTAATCCTTGTCTAGGACCGAACGCTTGGCCAGTTCCTCGTTGGTCCAGGCCTGGCAGTAGAGGATGCGGGATTTGAGCCCGGCCTCCTTGGCGGCGTCGGCCAGCTTGGCCAGCCGGCCGTCCAGGGCCTTCCACAGGTCGCGGCGGTTGACCGAGGCCGGATCGGCCCGCAGCTTGTCGAACCGGGCGGTTGCCTCCTTGAACTGACCGGCCACGTCGGCCGCCCAGCCGACGGTGGCGGCCAGGAGCAGCAGGCAGCAGGCGGCTGCGATGCCGGAGCGTGTGGAGGTTACGAATCGTGACACGCCCGCACGCTACTCCACAGTCACGCTCTTGGCCAGATTGCGCGGCTGGTCCACATCCTTGCCCAGGTAGTCGGCCATCTCGTAGGCGAAGAGCTGGAGGGCCGGCAGCATGAGGAAGGTGGCCAACGGCCCCCAGGAGGCCGGGATCTCCCAGGGATGATCCACGTTGAGGTCCGCGCCGGGCTGGGTGAGGGCGATGATCTTGCCGCCCCGGGCCTGGACCTCCTGGAGGTTGGACTTGACCTTGGGGAAGAGTTCGTCGAGCGGCGCCAGGGCGAAGGTCGGGAACTTGGGATCGATCAGGGCGATGGGGCCGTGCTTCATCTCGCCGGCCGCGTTGCCCTCGGCGTGGATGTAGGAAATTTCCTTGAGCTTGAGCGCGCCTTCCAGGGCCAGGGGATAATAGACGCCCCGGCCGAGGTAGAGGAAGCTGTGCGCCTCGGCGTAGATGCGGCAGAGCTTCCTGGCCCGCTGGCGCATGGCCGGCAGGGCCTCCGCGAGCTGTTCCGGGAGCTTGACCAGGGCCGGCACGCAGTTGTCCGCCACCGCGGCCGGCAGCACGCCCTTTTGCCGGCCGTAGGCCAGGGCCAGCAGGGTGAGCAGGGTGAGCTGGCTGCACATGGCCTTGGTGGAGGCGACGGAGATTTCCGGGCCGGCCTGGGTGTAGAGCACGGCGTCGGCTTCCCGGGCCACGGACGAACCCACCACGTTGCACAGGCCGAGGACCTTGGCGCCGCGCTGCCGGGCCAGCCGGATGCCGGCCAGGGTGTCGGCCGTTTCGCCGGACTGGCTGATGGCCAGCACCGTGTCGCCGGGGCCGAGCAGGGGGTCGCGGTAGCGGAACTCCGAGGCGATTTCCACCCGGGTCGGGATACCGGCCCATTTTTCCAGCAGGTACATGCCCCACAGGCCGGCGTGGAACGAGGTGCCGCAGGCCACGATGCACAGCCGGTTCGGGATGGGCGCGTCTTCGATCTCGGGCAGGATGGCCGCGCCGCTTTCCTTGTCGATGCGTCCGGCCAGGCAGTCGGCGATGACGCGCGGCTGCTCCATGATTTCCTTGAGCATGAAATGCTTGAAGCCGCCCTTCTGGGCGGCGGCCACGTCCCAGGTGATGTGGCGCACGTCCTTGTGGACCGGGGCCAGGGTGGCCGTATCCAGCACCTGCCAGGAGCCGGCGTCGATGCGGGCCATTTCGCCGTCGTCCAGGAAGACCACTTCCCGGGTGTAGGGCAGGAAGGCCGGGATGTCGGAAGCCAGGAAATTTTCGCCCACGCCCACGCCGAGGACCAGGGGCGAGGACTTGCGGGCGGCGTAGAGCATGCCCGGATTGTCGCGGCTGACCACCACGATGGCGTAGGCCCCTTCCACCCGGGCTAGTGCCTTGGAAATGGCCTCGGCCAGGGAGGCGGTGGATTTGGCGTAGAAGCCGATGAGCTGGGCCAGCACCTCGGTGTCCGTCTCCGAGGTGAAGCGGACGCCGGCGGCGGCGAGTTCCTTTTTGAGTTCCTGGTAGTTCTCGATGATGCCGTTGTGGACCAGGGCCAGGGAACGGGCGGCGTCCGTGTGGGGGTGGGCGTTTTTTTCCGTGGGCAGGCCATGGGTGGCCCAGCGGGTGTGGCCCACGCCCGAGGTGGCCAGGTAGACGTTTTGCGCGGCCAGCTTGGTTTCGAGGTTGGCCAGCTTGCCCTCGGCCTTGATCAGGGTCAGATCCTGGCCTTGGAGAAAGGCCACGCCGGCCGAGTCGTAGCCGCGGTATTCCAGGCGCTTGAGTCCCTCAAGGATGACCGGCACCGCCGGACGGTGTCCGCAATAGCCGATAATGCCGCACATAGGCGCTCCTCTGCGTTCGGCGCGCCCGGACGGTGGAAGCTCCTCCGTCCGGCCGCACGCCTCTTGCGAATGGACTCTTTAGCCGGTCGGCGCCGGTATTTCAACAGCGCCCCGGGTATCCGGACCGGCGCGAAAAAAAGTTACGGGGATTGTCTGGGTCAAAATATCCCATGCCAAATGATCGAGAAAAAATGACCCAAGTTTGACGATTACCTGGTCAAAGTGTCACACATGCTGTATCTTGCTGAAATATTGTGTGGAATTGTAAAAAAAACGGCTTTGCGCCCGATCGGGCCGGTCGTGGCGGCGCGTCCGGGGGCCATTCGGTGACAGGGAAAAAAAGCTTCATTTTTTAATCTATTGAAATAGAAATAATTTTCACGTGGGCCCGGTATTTGCGAAGGCACCCGAATCAACAGGTTTCCGTGTCGGAAGCCGTTTCCCGGACGCCTTTCCGGTGCCAGGGGACGTTCTTTCGGGGTGCCATGGTGAAAACGGACTTTTGCGTGGCGGCCGCGCCATGGAACGGACGGACCTTCGTGTGGTGCGGCAACTGGTGTGCGCGGGCGTCGGCGTATAAGGCGGCCTTGCACCGGCAAGAATTTCTTGACCATTGGCCGCTTTTCCTTATACCCGTAGCATAGCGTGAAGTCCTTGGAGGCCGGAGGGGTCTGTTGTTCGCCGCGGACGAGCGCCACGCTACGGAGCGTATGCGTCCGTCGCGTCCGATTGGCAGGTGATTCCGCCGCATTCCCGGGAAGCACGGGCTTCCCCGGAGGGGCGGATTGCATATCCCGGCTCTTCGCCGGAGCCGGGGAACCACCCGCCGCGTGAGGCGGCGGCGGGCAAATGCGCGGGGCTTTGGCCCCGGCCTGATGGGGATGGTGCACACATCGGTTGCGTGTGGGGAACATCTATGGAGGAGGGATTTATGAAACGGATTTTCTGGTGTCTCTTGGCGGCCGCCCTGGTGATGACGGCCGTGTCCCGCGCCGAGGCAGCCACCGAGGTGCGGATGACGGGCGATGCCTTGGTGTACGGCAACTATTTCGCCAACCGGAACTTTACCGGCTGGAACCGGGCCAAGTGGACCAACAACCTCGGTGCGGTCCAGCGGGCCGGTTCCCAATCGGCGGATGAATTTGAAATCTGGGAACGCTTCCGCCTGCGTTCGGATTTCGTGGCCAACGAGGCCGTGAAATTTCGCCTGGGCTTGATGGTCGAGGATACCTGGGGTCATGGTTCCCTGACCGCCGCCAACCCCAGCAATGCGTCGCTGTCCGTCTACCAGGCCTACCTGCAGTTCAAATGGCCGGGCACCGACATCCAGTTTTCGGCTGGTTTGCAGCCGGCGTCCATGCCGCAGAGCTCGTTTTTCGCCGGCAGCATCGTGTTTGACGAAAACGTCGCCGCCGCCATCATGACCACGCCGCTGATCGAGGGCAAGCTGGGCCTGTTGCTCGCCTTCGTGCGGACCATCGCCAGCGATCAGACCTACGGCCAGCCCGTCACCGACCAGGAATGGGGCCATCGCCACCTCTACGCCAACGAAGAGGCGTTCCTGCTGGCCTTGCCCGTGACCCTGGACGGCTTCAAGGCCACGCCGTGGATGGCCTACGGCCAGGGCGGCCGTGACGGCAAGTACCTTTACGACGCCGGATGGACGGAAGGCCTGGTCGCGCCGGGCTTCTTCGCCTACGGCAAGTCGGGCTGGAAAAACAACTACATCACCGCCATGTGGGCCGGTACGACCCTGGAAGTGTCCGTGCTCGATCCCCTCAAGTTCTACGCGGACGTGATCTGGGGCGCCCACGGCATGAACGAATTCGAGAAGAACGAGCGTCGCGGCTGGTTCATCGACGCGGCCGCCGAATACACCGGCTTCGACATGGTGACGCCGCAGGTCTTCGGCTTCTGGTCCACCGGTGAAGACAGCTCCGTGCGCAACGGTTCCGAGCGGATGCCCAACTTCTTCCCCGGTTCCGGTCGCGGCGGCGAGCATAACGGCGGCACCCAGTCCTGGAACGCCGGCAACAGCTTCCTGTTCGACGGTGGCCAGGAACTGGTCAAGGGCTCCAACATGGGCATCAACCCCATCGGTGCCTTCGGCTTCGGTGCGTCCCTCAACAAGATGAGCTTCATCGAAAAGCTCTCCCACATCCTGACCTTCGCTTACGTGCACGGCAACAACTCGCCGCGGGCTATCCGTTACGCCAACACCGGCGGGTACACCTACGCCGCGGATACCGGCGGCCTGTCCGACCCGTTGTTCAACATGGGCCGGGATCTGACCGTGAATGAATGGGCCATGGGCTTGAACTTCGACAGCAAGTACATGCTCTATGAGAACCTGGCCCTGATCATGGAAACCGGCTGGGCCCATTGCAGCCCGTTCCAGAAGAGCGTCTGGGGTTCGCATCTGGCCAACGAGGCGCTTGACGCCTGGAAGGTCTCCTTTGGCCTGAAATACACGTTCTAAGCGTCGGGCGCGCAACCGATCGATCGCCTCGGGGCCCCGCAAGGGGCCCCTTTGTTTTGCCTGGCCGGCCGGTCCGCACCCTCGGCGCGGCGAGGATGACAAACACGGCGGAAGGCCGTAAGGACGACATTTACCGGTGCGCCCACCGCACCGGCCACCACCCCCCGAGAACCCCGTGTGCATCAGACGGACTCCATGACGACGACACAGACGCAACATACCCTTGATCCGAAAGAGCTTCGTGCCTCCTGCAACCCGGCCGATCTGCCCTATGCCGACAGCCGGGACATCCCCGAGGACCCCGACGCCCTGACCCGGACCCAGCCCAGGGCCCACGCCGCCCTGTCCATGGCCCTGTCCATCGGCGGCCGCGAATACAACGTCTATCTGTCCGGCGAGCCCTATCTCGGCCGGACCCATTTCGCCCGGGCCTTCCTCGATCCGGCCGCCGCCGGCGGGGGCACCCCGCCGGATTGGCTGTACGTCCACAATTTCGAGGACCCGGACCGGCCGCGGGCCATTTCCCTGCCGGCCGGCCAGGGCAAGGGCTTCAAGACCGCCCTGGCCAAGGCCGTGGCCGACCTGCGCGAGGATATTCCGGCCCGGTTCGAGCGCGAGGCCTACCTCAGCCAGAAGCAGAGCCTGCTGCGCGGCTACAACGCCGGCCGGGACACCGTGCTCGACGAGATGGAAGCCAAGGCCAAGAGCGAGGGCTACAACCTGTTTCTGGACGACCAGGGCAGCTACACCCTCTATCCCCTGCTCGAAGGCAAGGTGGTGAGCGACGAGGAGTTCGAACGCCTGGACCCGGACCTGAAAAAGTCGCTCAAGGCCAAGGGCGACCGCCTGCTGGAGGAGATGGGCACGTCCCTGCGCCGCCTGTCCAAGGAGGAGCGGGGCTACCACGACCAGGAAAAGGATCTGGACCGGAAGACCGCCGGCGAGGTCCTGGACGACCGGCTGGAGGAGTTCGCCGCCCTGCGCGGGGAAAATCCGGCCATTGCCTCGTATCTCGACGCGCTCAAGGCCGACATCCTGGACAACCTGGACGCCTTCATGCCGTCCCGCGACACCGCCCAGGCCGCGCCGGCGACGCCTTCGGCCGGCGGCCATGGCGACGCCTCCCTGCCCGACGACACCTTCTACCGCTACGAGGTCAACCTCTTCGTCGATAACGCCCACCTGCACGGTGCGCCGGTCATCGTGGAGGACCATCCCACCTACTGCAACCTCATGGGCTGCATCGAGCGCGAATCCGAGATGGGGGCGCTCTATACCGATTTCACCCTCGTCAAGGCCGGCTCCCTGCACCGGGCCAACGGCGGTTTCTGTATCATCCGGGTGGACGACCTGTCGGCCAATCCCGAGGCCTGGGAAGGCCTGCTGCGGGCCTTGCGCTCGGGCCTGGCCCGGGTGGAGGACCCGGCCGACGGCGGCGAGCATGTGCGCACCCGCACCATCGAGCCCGAACCCATTCCCCTGGACCTCAAGGTGGTGCTGGTCGGTTCGGACGAGGCCTACGAGCTGCTGCTCTACAACGACGAGCGCTTCGGCAAGCTTTTCAAGCTCAAGGCCCACCTCCAGGAGACCATGCCCCGCACCCGGGAAAACGTCCTCGTCTACCTGGCCCTGGCCGGCCGGGTCATTCGGGACGCCAAACTGCCGCCCTTCGACCGGTCGGCCCTGGCCGCCCTGGTCGAACACGCCTCGCTGCTGGCCGAGGACCAGACCCGGCTCTCCCTGAAGCTGCCCCTGGCCCGGGAGCTGATGATCGAGGCCGCTTCCCTGGCCCGCACCCGGGGCGAGGAGCAGGTCCGGGCCGAGCACCTGGCCGAGGCCCTGCACGCCCGGGACTTCCGGGTCAACCTCTTCGAGGAGGAATACCTGGAGGAGTACGACCGGGAGATGATCAAGGTCTCCACTTCCGGCGAGGCCGTGGGCCGGGCCAACGGGCTTTCCGTGCGCATGTTCGGGGACTACGCCTTCGGGTTGCCCCACCAGATCGCCTGCACCGTGGGCGTCGGCCACGGCGGCGTCCTCGACCTGGAGCGCGAGGCGGAACTCGGCGGCCCCATCCACACCAAGGGCATGATGATCCTCAAGAGCTACCTGCTCGAACGCTTCGCCAAGGACAAGCCCATCGTCATGGCCGGATCGCTGTGCTTCGAGCAGAGCTACGCCTCGGTGGAGGGGGATTCCGCCTCCGGGGCCGAGCTGGCCGCCTTGTTGTCGGCTCTGGCCGAGCGGCCCATCAAGCTGTGCTACGCCATGACCGGCGCCGTGTCCCAATCCGGGGCCATTTTGGCGGTGGGCGGCCTCAACGAGAAAATCCGCGGCTTTTTCGCCGTGTGCCGTCGGCGGGGGCTGACCGGCGAGCAGGGCGTGATCTTGCCCGCGGACAACGTGGTCAATCTCATGCTCGACGAGGAGGTGGTGGAGGCGGTACGCCAGGGCGTGTTCCATATCTTCCCGGTGACGACCATCGAGGAAGCCATGGAGATCCTGACGGGTCTGCCGGCCGGCCACCGCCACGGGATCAACGAACCTTTTCCTCCCGGCACCCTGTACGCCCTGGTGGACGCGCGTTTGGACCGTCTGGCCAAGTGCGCCGCCGCCTGGTCGCCGGGATGCCGGCCCGAGTAAGGACGACGGCATGTCCAAGAGCTGGTTCGAGGAGAAGCACAGCGAATTCATCCGGGATCTGCTGCGGGACTATTGTCTGTCCGTGCAGGTCCTGGAAAAGCTGTTCCTGGAGTTCGACCATACCGGCTCCGTGATTTTCGAGGAGCTCAAGGACCTGCTCGGCGAGGAGATGAACAAGGGCTTGCTGTGGCGCCTCAAGGACACGGCCCACCATCTTTTCCGCGACGGCAACGGCGCCAGCCTGGTCGGCCAGTTCCTAGACTGGTGCATCGGCTACATCTTCCACGAATCCATGAAGCTCAAGGAAGACGCCTACCAACAACAGAACTACGCGCCGTGGTTCCGTTCCATCCAGGAACGGGAACTGCCCGAGCCCGACTGCATCATCAGCCGGGAACTCTTCCAACTCCTCATGCAGACCGCCGAGAGCATGCAGCGGGAAATCCGGCGCATCCGCTTTCTGTTCGGCGAATGCCGCAAGCTGTTTCCGCTCTTTTTGGCCGACCAGCGGGAAAACCACTGGCTGGCCCGGTTCCTCTTCAAGCGCAACGAGCTGGTGCGCCAAGCCTTCGGCGAGGCCTACCGGGACCTGATCCGGGGCGTCTACGGGGAGGAGCCGGAATTTCTCTACACCATGGCCTCGCGCAGTCTGCGCGAGGGGGGCTGGATGGCCCAGGCCGCCCTGGCGGCCGAGGAAGCCTGCCGCATCAATCCGGAAAACGAGCAGGCGCGCCGGGAAAAGGAAATCGTCGATACCTGGAGGGCCCGGCTGCGGGCCTAGCGGAATGCGGCGATGCGAATCCGTCTCTTGCGCCTGTGGCGCCGCCTGACGACCTCCACCCTGACCACCACCCTGGCCCTGGTGGTGCTGATCCTCTTTTTGGCCTCGGTCGGCTTCTACTACGTCGAGCTGCGCGGCCGCCCCAAGAGCAGCCTGTTCGACGCCATCTGGTGGGCCGTGGTCACCGTGTCCACGGTGGGCTACGGCGACATCGTGCCGACCACGGTAGCCGGCCGGCTGATCGGCATGTGCATCATGGGGTCCGGTATCGGGATCATGGCCGCCTTGACCGGTAATCTGGCCTCGGCCCTGATCGAACGCCGCAACCGCAAACAGCAGGGGCTGTTACCCGTGAAAACCTCAGGACACGCATTGGTGCTCGGCATGAACTCCCATGCCCCGGACCTCATCAAGGCCCTGGCCGAGACGGCGCCGCCCACGCGCGGTCCGGCCGTGGTGGTGGCGGCGTCCATGACGCCCGAAGCCTTCGCCGAGGCCACGGTGGACCTCGGCTTGGGCGACCGTCTCGCCTTTTGCCGGGGCAATCCCACCCAGGAGTCCGTACTTGGCCGCGCCTCGCCCTGTTCGGCCCGGGCCGCCTACATCCTCTCCAACGAGGCGGTGCCGCCCGACGACGCGGACCAGGAAAGTCTGCTCACGGCCCTGACCTTCCGGGGCCTGGCCCCCAAGGTGCCGCTCTACGCCGAGGCCCTGCTCGAATCCAACCGCAAGCACCTGACCCGGGCCGGCGTGGACGTCACCCTCATCCGGGGCGAACTGACCGGCCGGGCCCTGGGCGCCATCGGCGAGCATCCGGCCCTGTGGCATTTTCTGGAACGCCTGCTGGGCGAATCCGGCCATCGCGGCATGAGCGCCCGGCTGTTGACCCGCGAGGAACGCAACCTGCGCTGGTCCCAGCTCGTGGCCAAGGCCGCGGCCGCCGGCGCCGACCTGCCCGTGGCCGTCTTCCGCCTCAAGCGCGACCTCACCATCAAGGATCTGCTGGACGCGGATTCGGCCCTGGACCAGTTCATCCTGGAATTGTTCGCCGCCTACGGCCAGGAAGGGCGCATCGGCCAGCAAGGCCCCAACGTGCTGCCCAACCCCGGCGACGGCGTGGACCTGAACGCCTTTGACGGCGTCATCGTGCTGCGGCTCGGCCAGCCCGATGCCGGGCCGCAGGCCGGAAGCGGGCAAGCGTCCGACGATCTGGACGCCGGAGGCGCGGTATGACCGCTGCAAGCTGGTCCAAGGCCGAACTGTTCGCCGCCCTCGATCCCGAGGAGCTGCAATCCGTGCGGCCGGCATTTGAGGAGGTCAACCTGGCCGCCGGCCAGGACGTCATCACCGAGGGCGATACCGGCGACGATATGTTCCTGCTCGTCTCGGGCCGGATCAGGGTCAGCAAGTCCATGGTCCTCAAGGGCCTTTCCGTCCCGGTCCTGGAGGCCGAGCGCACCGGCAAGACCCTGGCCGAGCTGTCCGGCACCCAAAGTCCCTTTTTCGGAGAAATGGCCCTGCTCGATCGCGATATTCGCTCGGCCACCGTTTCCTGCCTGACCGATTGCCAGTTCCTGCGCATCGACCGGGACCGCTTCTTCCGCTTCCTCACCGAGCGGCCGGACATCGGGGTCAAGCTGGTGACCGCCTTGGCCCGGCGGCTGGCCCGGATGGTCCGCAAAAATAACGTGGAACTCGTCAAGCTGACTACCGCCCTGGCCCTGGTCCTCAGCCGCCGCGCCAAGAACGGCGGATAAGAAACGACGAAGATGCCTCCGGCGGCCGAGGGCATGATGCCCCCGGACCCCTCGATGCGCGGCCGTTTTGCCGGCAAGCGAAGACGCTTGCCGGCAAAACGGCCGCGAAGGGTGCGTCAAAGCCCCTGGAGCAATGGGGAGAAACAGAGAGGGGGCTGGGGGAAATGATTCCCCTAAGCCGGGTCCAGGGCAGCGCCCTGGCCGCCGGAGGCAACACTTGCCCCGCCCCGGCTTTGGCGGCTACCATGGCGGCCCATGGGGCACCCATTCCGTTTGTCGTTCCGCGCCGTTGCCGACTCCGGTCGGCTGCTGGCGGTTGTGCTGGCCGTCGCGCTGCTTGCCGGCTGCACCGCCAGGGTGTCTTCCCGTTCGTCGCTCCGAGGCACCTACCGCCCCTACAAGGTCAAGGGCGTCACCTATTATCCGCTGCAATCGGCCAAGGGATTCCACGAAGAGGGCTTGGCCTCGTGGTACGGCCCGGGGTTCCACGGCTGCAAGACGTCAAGCGGCGAAATTTACGACCAATACAAGCCCACCTGCGCCCATAAGCTGCTGCCCATGCACACCATGGTGCGGGTGACCAATCTGCGCAACGGCCGGTCCGTGGTGCTGCGGGTCAATGACCGCGGCCCGTTCGTGTCCGGGCGCATCGTGGATTTGTCCCTGTACGGGGCCAAGACGCTTGGCGTGTATGCCCGGGGCACGGCGCCGGTGCGTCTGGAAGTGGTGGGGAACGTGCCGGGGGCGCGGCCCGACGGGGAGTTGCCGGGGCCGTTTTTCGTGCAGGTGGGGGCCTTTGTGCAGCGGGAGAACGCCACCCGCCTGCTGCCGCACCTCGTGGCCGGCGGCTACCGCGACTCGCGTATCGTGGACAGGATGATCGACGGGACCTTGTACTGGCGGGTCCTGGCCGGGACCTTCCCCTCCCTGGCCAGCGCCGAAGCGGCTCGCGCCCGCTTGGACAGGATCTATCACGGGGCATTCGTCATCGCCCAGTAGCGGGGGAGGCGGACTGGCCGGGGAGCGGGCGGAAACGCCCTGGCCGCACCCGTCCGGCCCTGGTCCGTGGCGGGAAGCCGGGCGCCTGCAACAGACGGCCGGTTGCCGCCGATGGCCGGGGAACGGGTTGGGCCCGGGAACGCTATTGGACTTCGTCGGGATTGAGCTCGGCCCGGAACTTGCGCGACAGACGGAACACCACGACCTTGCGCGGGGGCAGCATGATGGAGGCGTTGGTCTGCGGGTTGCGTCCCTTGCGTTCCTTCTTGTCGTAGGACTCGAACTTGCCGAAGCCGCTGACCAGAAGCGAGTGATCCCGCTTGATGGCCTGCTTCATGAGATCGAGCAGGTGATCCACCAGGACCTTGACTTCGGCCCGGTTGCGCTCGGTCTTTTCGTAGATATAATCCACGATGTCGGCCTTGGTGAGGGTCTTTCCGTTCATGACGTTCTCCGGAAGCGTTTCGCTTGGGGTTACACGGTGATGCGGCGGCGAATGTCCTCGGCCAACCGCAGCATGTCCTCGTTTTTGGCGTACGGTTTCCCGGCCCAGGCCGTCAGCCCGTCGCCTTCGATCCGGGGGATGACGTGGAGATGGGCGTGCAACACCACTTGGCCGGCCGAGGCGAAGGTATTGACCAACACGTTCATGCCGGTGGCGCCGGTGGCGGCCATGACGGCCCGACCGACTCGCTGGGTGGCGTCAAGCAGTTCGGCCCCCAGGGCGGGCGGCAGTTCGAACAGGGTAGGGGCGTGCGCCTTGGGCACGATCAAGGCGTGCCCCGGGGCTGCCGGCGCGATATCCAGGAACGACAACAGGCGATCCGTCTCGTAGATTTTGGTGCAGGGAATTTCACCCTTGACGATCCGACAAAATAAGCAGTCTGTCTGCGCCATAACGCTGTGACCTCATCGGGGCGTGGGAAAACCACGCGCCAGAGACAATCCGTCGCCGGACACACGGGCGACAAGTGCATTTAGCGTTATATACGCAAGGAAAAGTATTTTTTCAAGTGGTTTAGGAGAAAATATTGCAGGGAGTCCGTCTTTCTCGGAACGCGGCGTCTTCGGGGGCCGGGGCCGCCGCTGGCACGGTGCGGCTGTTCCGGCATCCCGAACCCGTGGTCGTTTCTCCACGGATCTGGCCGGTTTACTTGACTTTTCAGGGATGCCCGGGCCGCTGCGTCTTTTGCGCCCAGCCCTTGCAATCCGGTCGGGCGGCGGCCGCGCCGGACCGGATTCTGGCCGCCATGGAGACGGAGCTGGACGCGGCCGGAAAAGCGGGGCGAGGGCCCTACGAATTGGCGTTTTACGGCGGCGTCTTTACCGCCTTGCCGTCGCCCTGGCCCGAGCGTTTTCTGGCGGCGGCCGGCCGCGCCCGGGCGGCCGGCCTGGTCAGCCGGGTGCGTTGCTCCACCCGGCCCGACGCCTGCGAACCGGCCGTGCTCGATCGTTTGCGCCGGGCCGGCCTCGATATGGTGGAGATCGGCGCCCAGACGTTCGACGACGCGGTGCTGGCGGCGGCCGGCCGGGGCCATGACGCCGCCGCCGTGCGCCGGGCGGCCCGGAACGTGCGGCAGGCCGGCCTGGGCCTGGGGGTGCAGCTTCTGCCCGGGCTGCCCGGCCATGGGCCGGCCGACCTGGCCGACGACGCGGCCGAAACCGCCGCCCTGGCGCCGGACATCGCCCGGCTGCATCCCTGCCTGGTCCTGCCGGGGACGCGCCTGGCCGAGCTGTATCGGGCCGGCCGCTATCGGCCGTGGGAGCTGGACGTCACCCTGGAGTCCCTGGCCGCGGCCCTGCCGGTCCTGTGGCGGGCCGGCGTCCGGGTGGTCCGCATCGGCCTGGCCCCGGAACCGGGGCTGGTGCGGGAAATCCTGGCCGGCCCCTGGCATCCGGCCCTGGGCAATCGGGTCCGGGCCCGGGCCACGTTGTCCCTGCTCGCGGCCGAGGTCCGGGCCCTGGGCGGCCGGGCCGATGCCCTGGTCGCGCCGCGCCGGTTTACCGGCGAGCTGTTCGGCCATGCCGGCGAATTGCTGCCGGCCTACGCCGCCCTAGGACTGGCCCGTTCGGCTATCCGCTTCGAATCCCGGGAAAATTTCAGACTTGTCGCCGGCGCTGTTTGACTTCGGCCGGCATCTCGTGTGATGGTTGGACATGCCGGATGGTCCGGATACCTTCGTTGGTCTTCGACCGCCTTGTCATGGGATGGGGATTGATGATGAAACGATGTGCGGTGTTGTGCCTTTGCGCCTTGCTGTGGGCGTCCTGGGCTCAGGCTCAAAACTCCGGTCCCAATTTGCGCCAAAGTATCGTCTATTTCCTCAATTTTCGCAGTGAAGCGCAAAAAGAGCTGGACCAGATCAAATTGTTGTTGGAGCGGGAAAGCAAGGAGGCCAGGCATCCGTATACGGAGCAATATCTCTTGTATACGGACCTTGGTGCCCGCATCGAACAGGCCATGGCCTTGTCGCTCGACCTGTGCGATCTGTATTTCATCTATTCCAGGGCGACCTATTGCTTCGCCAAGGAAGAGAAGAACTACCTGCTTTCCCGTATCGACGAAATCTCCGCCAGCTTGGAGCGCTTGCTCGATAAACCCTTTGTGGAGCTGAAGGACGTCGCGCCCGAGGATGCGGCCAAAATGCAGGGCCAGCGCGATGCCTTCCTCAACCGGGTGCGGCAGTTGCGGGCCGTTGTCGCCGCTTCCCTGCCCGCCATCAAGCGCTGACCGGGGGCATGCCAGCCGTTGCCGCGCCCCGGGCCGTGACGGCCCGCCGCGTTCGGACCATGTGTCCGGGCGAGGCCGTGTTGGACGACGCGGCGGTGATCGTCCAGGGCCGACGGATTCTGGAGGTCGGTCCCCGGCGTCGCCTCCTGGCCGGCTTTTGCGGCCCGGTGGAGGACCTGGGGCCGGTCACGCTGGTGCCGGGGCTGGTCAACGCCCATGGCCATCTGGAACTTTCCCATCTGCGCGGTCGCTCCCCGGTCGGCCAGGGTTTTGTCGCCTGGGTGGCCTGGCTCATCCGCCAGCCCCTGGGTGCGCTCACCCCGGAAGCCCTGGACACGGCCGTGGCCGAGGCGGCCGCTACCGGGACGGGGGCTGTGATCGACATCGGCAGCCGGGCCGGGCCGGCCGTGATCCGGGCCCTGGAAACGGCCGGGCTGCCGTCCCTGGTCTGCCACGAATATTTCGGCTTTCGCCCGCTGCCGGCCGGGGATTTTCCGCCGGCGACGGCGACGGCGGGCCGGGCCATGCGCGCGGGACGTCTCACGGCCAGCGGCCATGCCCTCTATTCCACCAGCCCGGACAACCTGCGCCGGGCCCGGGAGATCTGCCGGCGGCGGGGGACGCCGTACTGCCTGCATCTGGCCGAACATCAGGGCGAGGTCGAACTGCTGGCCACGGGCGGCGGGGCATTCGCGGCGCTCCTGCGACGGCGGGTGCTGCCCCGCGATTTTACGCCGCCGGGCTGTTCGTCCGTGGCCTATGCCCGGGATCTGGGCCTGCTCGGTCCCGAGACCCTGGCCGTGCATGCCGTCTGGCTGGACGCGGCCGATCGGGCCGTCCTGGCCGAGACCGGCACCGGCGTTTGCCTGTGCCCGCGCAGCAACCGCCGGATCGGGGTGGGGCGGGCCGAGGCCACGGCCCTGGCCGCGGCCGGCGTGCCGCTGTGCCTGGGCACGGACAGCCTGGCCTCCAACGACGACCTCAACCTCTGGAACGAGGCGCGGGCCCTTTGGGCCGAGTATCCCGATTTTCCGGCCGACGCCGTGTTGCCGGCCCTGACCGTCACCCCGGCCCGGCTGCTCGGCCGATCGGCCGAACTTGGCCGGCTGGCCCCGGGGGCCCTGGGTGGCTACGCCGTCGTTCCGGCCGATCTGGAGGAACGTTTGGTATGAGGCCGGACGCCGGCGCATGGTTCTTCCCCGCGCCCGCATTGACGCCGTGCCGCCCTTGTGAAAATATCGGTCGGCTTACGCGCATGGGGGCGTGGCACAACTTCCGGCCCGAGGATGTTCCATGAATTGGCCTCATAAGGACCTGCTCGACGTATCCCAGCTTTCCCTGGAGGACGTGGACGTGGTCATGCGCACCGCGGCCTCCTTCCGGGAGATCAATACCCGCCCCGTGAAAAAGGTGCCCACCCTCAAGGGCAAGAGCATCGTCCTTTTCTTCGCCGAGCCGAGCACCCGCACCAAAACGTCCTTCGATATCGCCGGGAAACGGCTGTCGGCCGATACCTTTTCCCTGGCCAAGACCGGCAGCTCCCTGCAGAAGGGCGAGACCCTCAAGGACACGGTGCTGACGCTCCAGGCCATGAATCCCGACGCCATCGTCATCCGCCACAACGCCTCGGGGGCGGCCGCCTTCGTGGCCCGGCGGGTATCCTGCGCCGTCATCAACGCCGGCGACGGCTGGCACGCCCATCCCACCCAGGCCCTGCTCGACCTGCGCACGCTCCTCGACATCTGGGAGACGGTAGAGGGCAAGACCGTGCTTATTTTGGGCGACGTGGCCCATAGCCGGGTGGCCCGGTCCAATTGCCGGCTGCTCTCCATGCTCGGGGCGCACGTGCGCCTGTGCGCGCCGCGCACCTTGCTGCCATGGGATGCCGAGGCCCTCGGCGCCACGGTGTTTCACGAGGTGGAGCCCGCCCTGGAGGGCGTGGACGCCGTCATGTGCCTGCGCCTCCAGCTGGAACGCCAGGAGGCCGGGTTGCTGCCCGATCTGCGCGAATACGCAAACCGGTACTGCCTGACGTCCGAGCGGCTGCGTTACGCCGCGCCCGACGTCAAGGTGCTCCATCCCGGTCCCATCAACCGGGGCGTGGAAATCGCTTCCGATCTGGCCGACGCCGGCAACTCGCTCATCCTCGACCAGGTGGCCTCGGGCGTGGCCGTGCGCATGGCGCTGCTCTTTTTGCACATCACCCGCAAGGACAAGGGGGCGAGCCTGTGACATCCCCTGCACTGGCGGTCACGAACGTCCGGGTGCCGGGCCGCGACGGCGTCTTCGATCTGCTGGTCGCCGACGGCCGGGTCCTGGAACTCGTGGCCCACGATGCGGCCGCCCGGTATCCCGAGGCCCGGACCCTCGCCGGCCGGGGCTGGCTGCTGCTGCCCGGTCTGACCGACGCCCATACCCACCTGCGCGAACCGGGCCAGGAATGGAAGGAAGACATCGCTTCCGGCCTGGCCGCCGCCGCGGCCGGCGGTTTCACCAACATCATGTGCATGGCCAATACTTCGCCGGTCAACGACAACGCGGCGGTGACGCGGCTCATGCTGCGCCGGGCCGAGGCGAGCTGGCCGGCTGGCCCCCGGCTCTTCCCCGTCGGCGCCCTGACCGTGGGCCTGGCCGGGCGCGTCCTGGCCCCCATGGGCGAACTGCGCCAGGCCGGATGCGTGGCCTTCTCCAATGACGGCGAGCCGGTGGCCGATACCGAGATCTTTCGCCGCGCCCTGGAATATGCCGCCGATCTGGCCCCGGTCATCGACCACTGCGAGGACCCGTTCATGGCCAAGGGCAGCGGGGCCAACGAAGGGACCGCCAGCGCCCGGCTGGGGCTGCGCGGCCAGCCCGACGTGGCCGAGGCCATCCAGGTGGCCCGGGACGTGCTGTTGGCCGACTATCTGCGCGTGCCGGTGCATCTGGCCCATGTGAGCTGCCGCCGGTCCGTGGAGCTCATCGCCGCCGCCAAGAAACGCGGCGCGCCGGTCACGGCCGAGACCTGCCCGCATTACCTGCTCATGACCGACGCCGCCCTGTTCGGCTACGAGACCATGGCCAAGGTCAATCCGCCCTTGCGTACCGACGACGACCGGGCCGCCCTGCTTGAGGCCCTGCGCGCCGGCGTCATCGACATCGTGGCCACGGACCACGCGCCCCATGCCGATCACGAGAAGGAAACGCCGTTCGAGAACGCCAAGAACGGCATCTCCGGCCTGGAGACCGCCCTGGCCGGCCTGTGGGAGCTGGTGCGCCGGGGCAAGCTCACCCCGGAGGACGTCGTCGAGCGCATGGCCTGGCGGCCGGCGGCCATTTTCGGTTTGCCCGTCAACCGGTTCGCTCCGGGCGATCCGGCCGATTTCATCCTGTTCGACCCGGACGAGGCCTGGGTCGTCAGCCCGGAAAACCTGCGTTCCAAAGGCAAGAATACGCCGCTGCTCGGCCAGTCCCTGACCGGCCGCGTCATGCTGACCGCCGTGGCCGGCGTGATCGTCCACACCCTGGACCCGTCGGCCTAGGGAGCGCCCCCGGCACGATGCGTGTGAGGATCAGACCGGGTGGAGCCCTTTTTTCCGAGAAGATTACGACGTATTTTTGAAGGACTCGACACGAGACACCGCAACCAGCGCTAACCCGCCGCATTCGGAGGAAGGATCCCATGGCGCAACCCTTCAAGGACGCCAGTATCATTTGCAAGACCGTCATGCGTAACGGCTATGACGCCTATGTCATCAACGCAGAACTCCAGGAGAAAGTCCTCGATCCGGCCGCGCCGGAGTTGGACCTGTGCTCCGAGGCCCCGCTTCCCGAGTTGCAGAAGATTTTCCCGGAGGTCGAGGCCTGGAACGAGGACGGCGCCTTTGCCCGGCTGCGCCAAAACGACAGCCTGTTCTGCTTCCACCCGGCCGATGTGGCCGACGCCTCCCACCCCGAAGAGTGCGTGGTCCGGCTCACGTCTCGGCTGGTCAGGCTTCTCAAGAACCAGGGCATGCTGCCCGAGCATTTGGCCAGCTCCTACCTGCCGCACCAGCCGGACGCCCATGACGGGTTTGCCGACCTGTCCGGCGGCGAGGTGCGCCTGATCGGGCTGCCCGACGAGTCGCTGCGCCAAAACTATCTCCGGGCCGTGCGCGCCCTGCGCTTTGCCGCCAACTACCACCTGCCCATCGAAAAAAATACCTGGATGGCCATCCTGCGGGCCTCCCGGCGGGTGCTCGACTACGTCTCGATCAAGGACGTCATGGACGAATGGCGCAAGGTCGAGGCCGGCAACATGGCCGTCTTCGTGCAACTGCTCTACGACGCCATGATCCTGCATGGCCTGCTGCCGGAAGTGGCCGCCCTGGCCCATATCCGCCAGAAAAACGACCTGGGCGTCGAATGTACGCTTTTCGAGCTGACGCTCTCGGTCATGCGCTACTACCCCGAGGAGATGCCCTACGACTGGTACGGCGCCATGGCCTGCCTGTTCCACGACGTGGGCAAGCTCCATACCGCCATCTACGACGGCGACGAGCTGCATTTCCTCCAGCACCATCAGGTCGGCGCCCGGGTCACCCGCAAGATTCTGACCCGGCTGGGCTTCCCCCCCGACGAGATCGACCTCATTTGCAGCCTGGTGCGCGAGCACATGCACTTCCACTTCATGCTCACCGACCGGGGCATCCGCCGCTTCAAGGCCCTGGACCAGTACCCGCGCCTGATCGAGATGGCCCGGGCCGACATCAAGGCCCTAGGCGGCAATTACAAGGAATTTAACCACAATATGAAAATGCTCGAGCGGACCGAAACGCCCGAGGAAATGCTCGAGCCGCTGCTGAACGGCGCCCGGATCATGCAGCTGACCGGCCTCAAGCCGGGCCCCGTCGTGGGCCTCATCCGGGCCGCCCTGCTCAAGGCCCAGGTCGCCGGCGACATCACCAGCCCCGAGGCGGCCGAGGCCTTCGTCGAAGACTACTGGGCCAAGCAAGGCCTGAGCTAAGAGCCGGGAGAGGCGCTGCCTCTCCCGGACCCTCACCGCCAGGGCTCTGCCCTGGACCCGCTGGGGGGAATCATTCCCCCCAGACCCCCTGTCCTGGCCTACCCTTCGCGGCCGCCCCGGCGGCAAGTGTCTTCGCTTGTCGCCGGGGCGGCCGCGCATTGAGGAGTCCGGGGGCATCATGCCCCCGGCCGCCGGAGGCATCTTTGCTTATTTCTTCTTCTCGACAGCGCGCGGGTGGGCTTTGTCGTAGACCTGCATGAGGTGCGACAGGTCGAGGTGGGTATAGCGTTGGGTGGTGGTGAGCCGGGCGTGGCCGAGGAGTTCCTGGACGCTGCGTAGGTCGGCGCCGGATTCGAGAAGGTGGGTGGCGAAGCTGTGGCGCAGCATATGGGGGTGGGCGTGTTGGGGCAGGCCGGCCTCCTTGGCCAGCTCTTCGATGATGCGCGCGGCCTGCCGGCGGTTGAGGCGGCCGCCCCGGCTGCCGAGGAACAGGGCCTTTTCGTCCGGCTTGGGGGAAAATTCGCCCCGGCGCCGCGCATATTCCCGGAGCCTATCGCGGGAGGCGTCGCTCAAGGGATCGATGCGTTCCTTGCTGCCCTTGCCGCAGACCCGGACGATGCCCTGGGGCAGGTCGATGTCGTCGAGGTCGAGGCCGACGGCCTCGCTCACCCGCAATCCCGAGCCGTAGAGCAGTTCGGCCAGGGCCAGGTCGCGGCAGGCCTCGCGGGTGCCTTCGGCCGCGTGGGTGCCGGGGTGGGGCGTGACCAGGGCGATGGCCTGGTCCACGTTGAGGGCCTTGGGGTAGCGTTTTTCCGGTTTGGGATTGGCGACGCCGGCCATGGGGTCGCCGGTGACGCGCTTTTTCTGGCGCAGGTAGCGGAACAGGCTGCGCAGGGTGGAGAGTTTGCGGCCCATGGAGGTCTTGGCCGTGCGGCGGCGGTGCAGTTCGGCCAGAAACCCCCGGACATGCTCGCGGGTGACGGCCTCGGGCGCGGCCAGGCTGCACTGCCGGGACGCGAGGTAGGCCTCGAACTGGAGCAGGTCCTTGGCGTAGGCGGCGATGGTGGCCGGGGAATAGCCCTTTTGCACGGCCAGGTAGGCCACGAAGGCGGCGGCCGGTTCGGGCAGGGAGAGGGCGTCATCCCTGGCGCTGGTCGAGGACATAGCAGCTCCTGGGATTTTCCTTGGCTTTCTTTTTGAGGTTCATGGCCAGCTGGGAGGCTTCGCCGTAGTGCTTGAGCCGGCCGTCGCGGTTGAAGACCACGGCAATGGACAGCGCCATCAGGGGAAAGGTGCGCTGGTTGCCCTCGCGGTCCACGGACTGGATGAAGCCGCGTTCGCGGTCGGCGGCGTCGTAGAAGTGGGGCACGATGTCGTCGAAGCTGCGCACCACGGCCCGGCAGGCGTCCTCGACCCGGTCGGGGGCCAGGATGAAGACGAAATCGTCGCCGCCGACGTGGCCGACGAAGGCCTTGGGTCCGCCCACGGCCCGCACGGTGTTGACGATGATGCGGGCGGTCATCATGAGCACCTCGTCGCCTCGGGAAAAGCCGTACTTGTCGTTGAAGGACTTGAAATAGTCGAGGTCGGCGTAGGCCAGGGCGAAGTCCTCCCGGCGGTCGATGAGGTCCTGGATGCGGCCGATGATGGAGGTGTTGCCGGGGAGCTTGGTCAGGGGATTGGCGTCCAGGGAGCGCGAGGCCCGGGCCAGGGCCAGGGCGGATCGCGCCCGGATCTTGGCGGGCGTCAGGGGCCGGATGAGCAGGTCGTCCACCTCGGCCGCGACCCAGTCGATGTCCGCGTCCAGGTCCTCGCTGTCGAGGACCAGGGCCACCGGCAACTGGCGGTAGACGTTTTCGCTTTTGACCAGGGCCACCACGTCGAGGCCGGGTATGTCCGGCAGATCCTGATCCACCACCAGCAGGTCGGGCGGGTCGTTGAACAGGTGTTCGATGGCCCCGCGTCCCCGGGGCAGGGCGAGGATCTCCGCTTCGGCCGGGGAAAAGGCCTTGGCGAACAGGTCCGTCAGCCCGGCGTCGGGGCTCAGGATCATGATTTTTTGCGGGCGGGCAAAGAGGGCGGCCGACATGGCGGGTTAGGTGAAGCGCAGGTCCGTGATCTCCACGAACTGTTCGCACATTTGGTCCAGCAGTTTTTCGAATATGACCGGTTTGATCTTGAGGTGCTTGAGGGCCTCGGGCTGGAGGTAGGGGACGCCGACGTCGCCGGAGAAGCCGAATTCGAACAGCCGCATCATGAAGTCGCTTACGTGCACCACGCAGGCCATCTCCGGATAGAGCGGGGCTAGGTGGGGCTTGTGGTGGTAGGAAATGCCCTCCTTGATGTTGGCCGGCAGCTTCCAGTAATCGGCCAGCCAGGCGTTGATGCGGTCATGGCCGAAGCCGAGCACCTCGCGTTCGGCCTCCAGGTAGGACAGGTCGCGTTCGGCCACCGCCTTTTCGATTTCGGGCTTGAGGTCCGGCAGCTGGACCGTGGCCACCACCTTGCCCAGGTCGTGGAGCAGGCCGGCCACGGAGTATTCCTCGGTATCCTTGAAGCCGAGCATCCGGGCGATCACGCCGCAGGCCGTGGCGCAGCCCAGGCTGTGCTCCCACAGCCCCACCATGTTTTCGTTCATGACCTCGAAGACCGAGGTGGACACGATGATGGAGCGCAGCACGTTGAAGCCGAGCAGGACCAGGGCGTGCTGGATGGAGGAGATGCGGCCGGGAAAGCCGTAGACCGGCGAGTTGACCATTTTGAGGACCTTGGCCGACAGCACCTGGTCCATGCTGATGAGCTTGGCGACTTCCTCGGTCGTCGTATCCGGCCGATCCACGAGCTTGGCCACCTCGTCCAGGACCTTGGGCAGGGTGGGCAGGTCGCGGACGGCCAGGATGCGGTCCTTGCGTTCGGTGCGGAGATCTTCCATCAGGCGTCACCGCTTTCCTGGGCCGGCTGCGCCTTGGCGGCGCTTGCGGCCGCGCGCATGCGGAAATAGTGCTCCATCAACCGTCTGATCTGGAGCATCCAGTCGTTGTTCGCGTATTTGCGGAAGAGGAAATCCAGCCGTTCGAGGCGCTTGTCGAACGACGTCGCGCCCGGAGGGCCATCGAGTTTGACGGGTTCGCCTTCCACCACCACGTGGGTCACGCCCATGCCGTCGAAACGGTCGAGCAGGGAATCGGAAAGTTCCGTCCCGGCGGCGGCCACGGCAATGCCGTCGGACCGGGAAACGGGTTTGGCGAGAACCATGCCCGGTCGGGCAAGGTTTAAAGGGATCTTCTGCATGCTGGGCCGTGCTCCTCGGGTTCCCTGCTGTAGTACATTCCCGGCCATTTCCGCACAAGGCCCTTCAGCTCCAGGCTGACCAGGGCCCGGCTGACGGCGGCGGAGGTGGCCTCCAGGCGGCGGGCCAGGGCGTCGATGTGCAGCCGGTCGCCGCCGGTCAGTTGCGCGGCCACGGCGGCCTCCATCCCCGTAAGTTCCGGCGGCGCGGCCGGCGGGGCGGTGGTCCGGACGGGCGGGACAGGCGGAACGGCGTGGCCGGCCGGCGCGTTCGGGGGAGGGGCCGGCCGGGACGCGCCGAGCCCTTCGGCCAGTTCCCGGGCCAGGGTGGTCAGGATGTCCTCGGCCGATTGGACCAGGATGGCTCCCGAGGCGAGCAGGCTGTGACAGCCGGCAAAGGTGGGCAGGTTGACCGGCCCGGGCAGGGCGAAGACCTCGCGGCCCTGGTCCAGGGCCAGCCGGGCCGTGATGAGGCTGCCCGACCGGGCCGCCGCTTCCACCACCATGACCCCGAGTGACAGGCCGGCGATCACCCGGTTGCGGATGGGAAAGTTTTGCGCCTGGGGCGGCGTGCCCGGGGCGAATTCGCTGACCAGGGCGCCGCCTTCCGCCAGCTCCCGCCAGACGTCGAGGTTGGTGTCGGGATAGACCAGGTCGAGGCCCGTGCCCAGGACCGCCACCGAGGAACCCGGGCCGGCCAGGCCGCCCAGATGGGCCTGCCGGTCGATGCCCATGGCCAAGCCGGAGACCACCGTGACGCCGGCGGCCGAGAGGGCGGTCGCGATCTGGCGGGCGGTATCGGCCCCGTAGCGCGAGCACTGCCGGGCGCCGACCAGGGCCACGGCCGGCCGGGCGAGCAGGGTCGGGTCGCCGAGGACGTAGAGCAGGATGGGCGGATCGGGGATGTCCCGCAGCCGGGCCGGATAGGCCGGATGGGAGAAGGGCAGGGGCGTGAAGCCCTTGGATGCCGCCCGCGCCGTTTCCTGGCGGGCCGGTTCCCGGGAGACGCCCCGGATCAGGGCGTCGGCCACGGCCGCGGCGCACAGGCCTTGGTGGGACAGGGAGCGGACATCGGCCAGGGCGGCCCCGGCCGTGGGATAGCGGGTCAGGAGGCGTTTCCAGGTACGGGGGCCCAGACCCGGACAGTGGCGCAGGATCAGACAGGCCTCGACCTCGCGGACGAAGGCCGGGTCGTCCGTCCAGGCGCTGGGCCCGGCGGCGGTCGCGCGGGGAGCGTTCATTGGCCCAGGGTCTGGAGTTTTTGGCGGGCCGCGCCGGCCAGCTCCGCGTTGGGATATTCCTTGAGGTAGCGTTCCAGGGTGGCCCGGGCCGCCGGGATATTCCCGGACTTTTCCTGAGTCATGGCAATTTTGTATAGGGAATCCGATGCCTTGTGATGGCCGGGCCAGCCCTTGGCCACCTTTTCGAAGTCGGTCAGGGCCGCTTGATAGTCGCCGCTCTGGTAGGCCCCCTCGCCGACCCAATACAGGGCGTTGGGCACGAGCGGGCTTCTCGGATGGGTCGTCATGAACTGGTCGAAGGCGGCCTTGGCCTCGGCCCGATGCCCGTTGATGGCCAGTTGCAGCGCCTGGTTGTAGGCGGTTTTTTCCGCGGCGCTGGCGGTGGTGGCATTGCCCGGCACGGGTGACGGCGGCGGAGACGCTGGCGGCGGCGTCTGGGCGGTGGCCGGCGGCGGGGTCGGGGTCGAGGCCGTTGCCGGAGGCTCCGCCGTCGGTGTCGGCGCGGCGCTGGCGGCCGGCGCGGGTGTCTGGACGGGCGGGGTCGTGGCGGCCGGTTCCGGCGGTATGGCCGGCGGTTGCTTGGTCATGGTCGGCTGGGCGCTGGCGGCCGGCCGCGTCGAACGGTCGGCGGCGATGGCCGCCTCGGGCGTGGTCGGCGCCGGACCGACGTGGTTGCCGATGCCCCGCCGCTTGCGGGCGTTGGCCTTGGCCATGGCCTCGCTGAAGGGCGTCGGCCCGACCCGAGAACCCTTGCCGTACGGCGTCTGTTCGGCTGCGTGGGACAGCGGCGACGGCGGGGCGGTGGTCAGGGCCGGTTGCGGTTTCGCGGCGGGAAAGGCGGGCGCGGCCGGCGTCGGCTGGGGCTGGAGTTGGGACTGGAGTTGGGGTTGGAGCTGGGCGGCCGGGGACGGGGCCGCCTCGTCGGCCGGCTTGGGGGCCTCGGCTTCGGGGTGGGTGAATCCCGCGCCCAGGGCGCTGCCCTGGGGCACGGCCGGGGCCGGGGCCGTCACCTGGGTGACCGGCAGGCCGAGCCGTTTTTGCAGCTCGGCGATATGGGCCTCGTTTTGGGCCTGCCGATGCTTGATGGCGTTGACCTGCTCCTGGAGCTGGTGCAGGCCGGTTTCCACGGTTTTGAGCTGGGAATCCCCGTCGGCGCCTGGAGCATGGCGGCGGGCCAGGGTATTGCCCGGTCCGCAGGCGCCAAGCAGGCCGGGCAGCGCCAGGACCAGGAGTGCGGTGAGGATGCGTTTTCCGCTCATGAAGTTGTGGCGGGGCAAGGCCGCCGATCCTTTCATCTTCCGCGAAAAACTACGTGACACGGGCTCGTTGCGCAAGCCGATTCTTGGCGGAAGCCGGATGATGGCCGGCTTTGTTGCGAAAAAGCGGAAAGTAGGGCACAAGCCCAGGGCAAGGCGGGAAGCGCGACAGGCCTCCCCGCACCCGCTGTCCCTTGCTACTCCCGGAGGCTCCAAGGAGAACGTGCCCCATGTCCGAGGCTCTCCGCGCTGCCGTGTTCTGGTCGGCCATGGCGCTTGTCGCCGTCCACGTGGGCCTGGCCCTGGCCGCCGCCGGCATTCCCTGCCTGACGGCCCTGATCGGCCTGCGCTCGACCAAACAGCTCAAGATCTTTACCGACAAATTCGGCCAGCAGGCAGCCACCTTTGCCCTGTTCGGCGGCCTGTGGGCCGTGCTGGTCTTTGCCGGTGGCGGAACCGTGGTCTACCTTCTGTCGCCGGCCGAGGCCAGGGAACTGCTCGGTTTTCCCCGGCCCCTGGCGGCGGTATTCGCGCCGCTGGTGCTGGGCGCGGCCGCGTTTCTGGCCTATCGCGGGCTGTGGCATTCGCGCAAAGTGCGCCGGGGGCTCCATACCCTGCTCGGCGTCGGCGCCACAGGGCTCTTTTGGCTGGCCCTGTACGCCGGCTTGGCCACCTTGCGGCCGATGGCCACCGGGCTGCCGGTCGCCGGCTGGGGCGAGCAGTTCCTGCCCGCCGGCCCGACGGTCTTCTGGCGGATTCTGGCCGAGTGCCTGGTCCTGTCCTTGCACCTGGCCGGCGTTTTTACCGGCGCCTGGCTGGTCTGGCGGCGCAACAAGGACGATTTCGGCCGGGATTACTACAACTTCACCATGCGGCTTTCGGCCGCGGCCGGTTTTGCCTTCGGCCTGGCGGCCCTGGCCCTGGTGGGCTGGGTCTGTCTGGGCCTGATGCCGGCCATGGGCGAACTGACGCCGCGCCTGTCGGTCGCCGTGGCCTTTTACGGCACGGGCATGCTGGTGGCGCTGATCGGTGAGGGCTTCGTGGTCGGCCACGAAAACGCCTTGCCGCACAAGCTGGTGCTCGTGCTGGCGTTTCTGGGCGCGATCCTGTCCCTGACCGGCCTTATGGTCGGTCTGGCCAACGTGTCCGCCCCCGCCTTTTAGGGGCGGACGGCCCGCCGACCGGCGGTCAGAAGGTCCCGGTCGGCGGCGTCGCGTTGTGGACGAGCTGGATGCGTTTGATATTCTCGAGAAATTCCCCGTAATATTCCCGCAGATACTCCGCGCTCATCGTGTTGAGACTGAAAATGATGTTGATGGCGTTGACCGCGGCATCCTTCTTTTCGATGGCCCGGGCGTCTTCCAGGATGTACATGAGCCGGTTGCGGAATTCCTCGGCCATGGCCTTGACCTCCTCGAAGAGGTCGATTTTTTCGTGGACCGGGTTCAGATCCACTTGCCGCTTGAGCAGGGCCGTGGTCAGCACGAAGTGCATGAAGATTTCGTAGGTGATATTGACCCGGTAGTATTTCAGGATAAAGCTGTACTGGCTGAAATAGGCGCAGGACGAGTAGAACATGGCGTACAGGCACAGGATGAAGCCGGCCCGTTGCGCGGAAACGGTATAGCGGGCCAGGCAGTTCGTTTCCTTGTACTCGATGACGACATTCTCATAGGAAAGGAAATCGGAAAAATAGACGAGTATGGGAACAAGTGCCTCGAGCAGATTGCAGGTATGGGTAAGCTTGCTCCGCTGGCACCGGTTGCAGATTTTGGCGTCACGCAGGGTACCCGGGTCCGTGGGAATATTGGTTTCCACCCGTTGTTGCTCCGGGTAGATCATGACATGCAATTGCCGATGCCCTGGGGGGGTGACAATAAACTCCACCATAGTCACTCCTTCCCTGCCAGCCTGAACCCGAGCAAAACACCACAAGGGTTACGGCGCGGGCCAGCACACAGGGGCCTCACCAAAAGGGAAGCTGCTTGTCGTTTCGTTATAGGGAAACAGGTAAGCGATGGAAATTCACTACGCAACTCCTGTGGTTTTGTAAATTCCTGTCGTGGGCCGGCGCAATAGGGTTACGGCCCTTTGTGTCGTGATCCCGACCCCTTCCCACTGCATGAAAAAAAAAGAGGGCATTGACCGGCGGGCCAAAACCTTCTAGCCCTGAAAAGTATCGTACCGCATCCGACAAGGAGGAGCAGCCATGGCCGATACCACCGTCACCGTCATTGCCAAATTTCTGGCCAAAAAAGGACAGGAGACCGCGCTCAAAGCCGCCTTGACCGCCTGCATCGCGCCGAGCCGCAACGATCCGGGCTCCCTGTCCTACGACCTGTACGAATCCGTCCAGCAGCCGGGACAGTTCGCCATGCTTGAGCACTGGGCCACCAAGGACGCCCTGTCGCGGCATCTGGAAACGCCGCACTTGAAGGCTCTGGTGGCCGCGTCCGCCTCGCTTCTGGTCGAGCCCATGGACGTCAAGCTTTTCGCGGCCTTGCCCGACGCCTGAGAGACGTTTCTTCCGGCTCCGCCTTCGTGGCATCCCGGCCTTTCGTTCCTTCCGGAAGACCGGGATTTTTTATGCGGCGCCGGATCAGTCGCGGCAGCCCAGGGCGTAGGGCAGACGCACGAAAAATGCGGTTCCGGCCGTGGCGTCGGTGGTGAAGCCGACCCGGCCTTCCAGGTAATTTTCGGCAAAGAGTTTGATGCTGTAGGTGCCGAGGCCGCGGCCCCGGCCTTTGGTGGAGAAGGTGCGGCGGAAGATCTGTTCCCGGGAGGCCTGGGGAATCTCCCCGGGATTGTTGACCCAGAAGCACAGCGTCCCGTCCTCGGCCGTGCAGCCCGCCGTGACCGTACCGCCGGCCGGCGTGGCTTCCAGGGCGTTTTTCACCATGTTGACCAGGATGCGGGTGAGGAGCTTGCGGTCCGAGCTGAAGATGGTGTCGGCGCAGTCCTGGGCCACGGTCAGGATCTTGTCCCGGCCGGCCGGTTCCTGCCGCATCAGGTCCACGATGTCCTCCAGCAGCGGCCGGCTCCACAACTTGACGCTCGTCACCTCGTAGGCGCCCCGCTCGGCCTGGCTGAATTCCCGCTGGGACAGGATCATGTCCGCGACGCGGTCCACGGCGAAGGCGAGGAGGTCGAGTTCGCTTTGCTGGGGCGAGCCCTTGGTCTGGCGCAGCAGGTCGCACAGCCCCTTCATGCCGGAGACGAGATTTAAGGTGTCGTGGTAGAAAATCCGCTCCATCATGGCCAGGCGTTTCTCGGCCCGGGTGTCGGTCAGCACGGCGGCGTGGAATTCCTCGCCGTCCTGGGTCAGGGGCCAGACGTGCATCCGGAAATCCAGGCTGGCCAGGTGCCGGCGCTCGCAGTTGATGCGGCACTCGCCGTCGGCCTCGGCCTGGCCGGCTTCCATGGCCCCCAGGGCAATGCCGGCCCCGCAATGGCGGCAGAGTGCCGACGTGCCGCAGCCGTCCGGGCCGAGGACGGCCCCGGGACAGGTCAGGGCCTCGCCCAGGCGCCGGCCGAGGAAGCTTTCGTCCTCGCCGTCCCCGCCGGGGAGCATGGCCCGGAAGGGAGCGTTGGCATAAATGATCTGCCGGGCGGCGTTGAAGACCACCACGCTCTCGGGCAGGTTGTCGAGGATCGACGGCGCCGGGCCGGCGGCAAAACGGCTGATCTGCCGGGTCACGTCTTCCGCGGAGAATCTCCGGACCAACGACAGCGGAGCATAGAACTCTTTTCCCAAAACAACCCCCAGGCGGTCTCGGCCGCTGTCAGGGGCCATAGCCCAGGTCGGTCCGGCTCGTCCATCCCCGGTTTAGGCCGCCGGCACCTCGCCGAGCAGGGCGGCCAGATCCGGCAACGGCCATTCCTCCAGCCGGGCCGAGGACACTTCCGGCAGATGGGCCAGCTCCACGGCCAGGCGCGGCACCCGGCCGTCGTCGGCCACGGCCACCACCAGCCGGCCGCTGCCGCCGGCCGCCGGCAGGCAGGCCAGGGCCAGCAGCGGATAGGCCCGCCGCACCAGCAGGGCCGTCACATGGCGCACGGCTGCCAGGGCGTCGCGGGTGGCCAGTTCCAGCACGGCCCGGCCGGGCCGGGCGGGCATCGCATCAGGCGGCATGGACATGGTTTTCCTCCAGAATCATTTCATTGTTGGCCGCTCCCGGGGGCACCATGGGATAGACGTAGGCGTCGGGGTCCACCACCAGCCGGATCAGGGTCGGTCCCGGCGCGGCCAGGGCCGTTTGCAGGGCGTCCCGGGGATCGCGGGCGTGCTCCAGATCCAAGGCGGCCAGGCCGAAGGCCTCGGCCAGGGCCGGGAAGTCCGGTCGGGCGTCGAAGGTCGAGCCCGGGAAGCGGCCGCCGCAGAAGAAGGCCTGCTGCTGCCGCACCAGCCCCAGGCAGCCGTTGTCCAGGACGAGCACCTTGACCGGCAGGTCGAGCTCGGCCAGCGTGGCCAGTTCCTGGACGTTCATGAGCAGGCCGCCGTCCCCGACCACGCTGACCACCGGCGTCCCCGGTTCGGCCAGGGCCGCGCCGATGGCGGCCGGCAGGCCGAAGCCCATGGTGCCGAGCCCGCCGGAGGTGAGAAACCGCCCCGGCCGCCGGCATGGCCAGACCTGGGCGGCCCGCATCTGTCCCTGCCCCACGTCCGTGGTCACGATGGCCTCGGGACCCACGGCCGCGGCTATGGCGGTCAGGATGCCGTAGGGACTCTTCACGTCGTCGAGGCCGGGCGGCGTCGAAGGATGGTCGCGGCGCAGCCCGGCGATGTGGGCGGCCCAGTCGGGTCGGGGGCGGGCCGGCACCAGGGGCAGCAGGGCTTCCAGGGTGCGGCCGGCGTCCCCGGCCAGGGCCACCCGGGCCCGGCGGTTCTTGTGGTGCTCGGTGGGATCGATGTCGATATGGACCACGGCGGCGTCCGGACAGAATCGCTTGGCGTCGCCGGTGGCCCGGTCGTCGAACCGGGCGCCCACGGCCAACAGCAGGTCGCAGGAGGCCAGGGCGATATTGGCGGCCGGGGCGCCGTGCATGCCGAGCATGCCGAGATTGCGGGGATGGTCCGGCGGCAGCAGCCCCAGACCCATCAACGTGGTCAGCACCGGCGCGTCCAGGGCGTCGGCCAGGGCGGCCACGGCCTCGGGATCGGCCGAGCGGGCCGCGCCGCCGCCGCAGTAGAGCAACGGCCGTTCGGCCCGGGCCAGCAGGGCCGCCGCCTTGGTCAGTTCGGCCGGTTCCGGGGCGGCCGGCAGATCCGGCCGGCCGGGTTCGGGCCAGGCCTCGAACAGCACCTCCTCGGTCTGCACGTCCCGGGGCAGGTCCACCACCACCGGCCCGGGCCGGCCCGAGGCGGCGATGCGGAAGGCCTCGGGAATCACCCGCAGCAGATCGGCCGCCCGGCGCACCAGGTAGTTGTGTTTGGCGATGGGAATGGTCAGCCCGTAGACGTCCACTTCCTGGAAGGCGTCGGTGCCGATCAGCCCCCGGGCCACCTGGCCGGTCAGACAGACCAGGGGCACGGAATCGGCCTTGGCGTCGGCAATGGCGGTCAGCAGGTTCATGGCGCCGGGGCCGGACGTGGCCACACAGACCTGCGGCCGGCCCGTGACCCGGGCCATGCCCTGGCTGATGAAACCCGCGCCCTGCTCGTGGCGGGCCAGGATGATGCGGATGGGCTCGGCGGCCAGCGCGTCGAAAAGGGGCAGATTGGCGCCGCCGGGAATGCCGGTAACCGTGGTGATGCCCTGGCGTGCGAGGCAGTGCGCGATGATGCGGGCGCCGGTAGCTTGGGGCATGATGACCTCCTCAGTCGCCCCGTAGTCGCCCGGCGGATACAAAAAGCCCCCGCCGGTGCGCCGACGGGGGCTTCATAACTCCATAAAAATGTTCCCCTATGGCGCCGTTATGACGCCACCTACGACGACCGTACCGATCATGGTCAGGGGGGCTAGGAGCACACGGATCGTCGTCATGACAGGGAATCCTCCGAAAGATGTCTTTTCTCTACCTGGACTGCGTCTGGCCGTCAAGGGGCCGTCGCTCTTTTGCGCTTGTCAAGCGTTTTTTTGTTGCCAAGTCGCCCTATTCCCGATAGGCACGTGAAATAGGAAAACCCGTGAAGGCCGTACCGGAACCGAAACGGGGGGGTGGTATGGACGCGTCACGACGGCTCATGATCGAGACGGCCGAGAAATGGTTCGGCGCCTGCGGCGGCAAGGGACTCGGCCTCAACGACTTGGCCCGGCGGTTGGGACTCTCGCCGGGGGCGGTCTTCCGGGAGTTCAAGACGCGCGACGAACTCTTCGTGGCCGTGCTCGGCCGGGTGCAGGAAGGGCTTTTCGCCCATATCGAGGCCTCGTGCGCGGCGGCGGACGGAGAGTCCGGCCTGGCCATGGCCGTGCGCCTGGCCGAGGCCTACTGCCGCTTTCTGGAGCAAAGCCCGGACTCGTACCTGGGCCTCATGCGCGGCGAGGCCGACCCACTTTCCGGCCTCGGCCCGCAGAGCCGGAGCGAACTGCGCCGGATCAAGGGCCGCATCATCAAACAGTTCGAAACCTTGCTGCGCCTGGGCTGCTGCGACGGCTCGGTGCGGGCGAAAGCCGTGGAGGAAGTGGCCGACCGCTACGTCAACGTGCTGGTCGGCTTGGTGCGGCTGCGCCTCACTCCACCCGAAACCCGGGCCCGAAACCTGCGCCTGATGCTCGAAGCCCTGGCCGGCGGCCGCGTCGGCCCCTGCGCCGCCTAGCTGGGAAAGACGAAGCGGCCGCCGGCCAGGGCGCTGCCCTGGACCTGGCTTAGGGGAATCATTCCCTCCAGCCCTCCTGTCCTGTTCCCCCCCCATTGCTCCAGGGCGTTTTGACGCACCCTTTGCGACCGCCCAGGCGGCAAGCGTCTTCGGTTGCCGCCTGGGCGGCCGCCATGAAGGGGTCCGGGGGGATTATCCCCCCGGCCGCCGGAGGCCTCTTCACTTCTTACACAGCGCCGCAGGCCGGGCGGAAGTCGCAGTAGGCGCAGCGGCGGGCGTCGGGGTGGGGGACGAAGGCCGGGGCGAGGACGATGTGGCGCAAAAGGAAGTCGAGGAGGGCGGGGGTGCGGTGGCGCACGGCCTCTTCGCGGGCGAGGGGATCGGCGCGCAGGCCGAACAGCGGCCGTTCTGCGCCGGATTCCCGCAATTCCACGTAGGCCGCGTCGGCCGGTACTTCGTCGGCGGTGGCGGCGTAGAGCCAGCAATAGAGCGGCAGTTGCACGCTGCCGCAGCGCCGGGCCACGGTGCGCAGGAGTTCCAGGCCGTCATCGTCGCCATCCCAGGCCGCGAGCTGGTCGAAAAAGTCCTCGTCGTCCCAGGGGAGGTACTTGCGGCCGGCCAGGGCGCCGGTCTTGTAGTCCAGGATGACCACGCCGTCGCTCCGGCGGTCCAGCCGGTCGGCCCGGCCGGTGAAGAGGTAGGTCTTGGCCCCGATGTCGAGGCTGGCGCGCATGTCCTTTTCCAGGGCCAGGGGCGTGGTCCGGGGCATGGCGGCGACCATGGCGGCCAGCCGGGCCCGGCCGGAGCGGGTGAGCAGGAGTTGGCCGTCCGGGGGCAGGGCCCGGTAGGCCTCGCTGGCGCGCAGCCGCGTCTCGTAGAGGTCCATGAGTTCGCCGGCGCTCACATCCGCACCGTCGATGTCGTGGCCGATGCGCGGCTCGAAGAATTCGCGCAGCACGGCGTGGACCACCTCGCCCACGGCGGCCCGGTCGCCCTCCTCGGCCACCTCCTGGAGCGGGGTCAGGGGGGAGAGGTAGCGGTAGAAAAACCGTAGCGGGCAATCGAGATAGGTGTCGAGGAAGGTGGCGGACACGGGCTTTTCGCCGAGCCGGGCGGCCAGCCGTTCGACCACGGCCGCGGTCTTGGGCACGGCCGCGTCATGGCGCGGGATGGGGCACAGGGGCAGGCGCACCAGGGAGACCGGCGGTTCGTCCGGGGCCAGCGGCCGGCCGAGGCGTTTTTCCTCTTCCCAGACGAGCTGTTCCACGTAGCGGCTGCGGCTGGGGTTGTCGTCGAACAGGCCGGTGCCGGTGGCGCCGGTGCGGTAGAGGACGGTGATGTCCTCGGCCCCGAAAAAGAGCCGGTAGAGGTTGTAGGCGGACACGTAGTCGCGTTCCCGGGAATCGGGCAGGCCGAGCAGACGGCGCAGCGGATCGGGCAGCAGCGGTTCGTAGGGCCGCGAGCCCGGCAGCTTGTCCTCCACGGCGTCCAGCACGAACACCCGACGGAAGGTGAGGAGCCGCGTCTCCAGCACGCCCATGACTTGCAGGCCCGTTACCGGCTCGGCCTCGAAGGCGGCCCGTTCGTCGGCCAGCATCCGGCGCAGCAGGGCGAAGAGCGTGTCCCGGGGCAGCACGGCGTCGGCCAGCCGGCCGGAGTCCAGGGCCGGAATCACGGACGAAACCAGCCGGAACAGGCATTCGGCGTCGATCAGGAAGCGTTCCCAGGTGTCGCCGGCGTGGGCCGGATCGAGGAGCAGCTCGGCCAGACCGGACAGGGCGTGGGCCAGCTGGCGCGGGGTGGTCACGTCCTCGAAGGCGGTCAGGCAGCAGGTGAGCATGCGCCGGCACAGGGCCGTCACCGCCTCGGCCGGGGGGCCGTCCTCGGGCACGGCGATGGGCAGGCTCAGGGGATCGACGTAGGCCCCGCCCTGGCGGATGGCCGCCTCCAGGCCGTGGAACACGGTCCGCAGCGGCTGGACGTCGCCGATGCGCGGCATCTTGCAGTAGGGATGCCGCAGCAGCGCCACCAGCTCCTTCCAGTGGTAGCGCCCGGCGGACAGCCGCGTCTCCTGGAGCGTCATGATGGTTTCCAGCAGCCTGGCCAGGGACGAGCGGGCCAGGGGATAGCCCATGGAAATGTTGACGTCCTTTTTCGGCAGGATGTGGAGGACGGGACTTAGAAGGCCGGTGTCGGGCAGCACGATGGCCGTGGACTCCAGGTCGGGCAGGGCACCCAGGGATTCCTCCAGGGCCTTGAGCTGGGCGTGCAGGTCGTGGCCCTCGAAAAAGCGCAGGTGCTTGGACGACAGGTTGGCGTCCCGAGCGTCGAGGATCAAGGTCGGCCGGCCGGGTTGGGCGGTCGCCTTGCGCCGCCGTTTCTGCCCGTCGCTCAAAAGGACGGCCCGGGCGTTCCAGCCGCCGAGCCAGCGTTTTTGCTCCAGGCAGGCGAAATGCACCCGGCCGGAGGGGTCGGCCAGGGCCGGATCGCCGTGCCAGAGAAATTCGGCCAGTCCCCGGCGCCACAGGGTCTTGAACACGGTCTTTTCCGCGCCGGAGAGGACGGCGAAACCGCAGGCGAAGATGCGTTTGCCGGCGAGGCCGTCGGCTACGGCGGCGGCGTTCTCGGCGGCCAGGGCCGTGGCCAGGCCCGGCGTGGACAGCCCCTCGGCCAACAGCCGCTCCCGGTAGCGGGTATGGATGGCCCCCAGCCGGGAGAGCAGGGCGGCGGCCGTGGGCAGCACCTGTCCTTCCAGATAGTCGAGATTCTTGCCGGCCAGGCCGTGGCGGAACAGTTCCTCCATCAGCTCGGCCAGCTCCAGGCCCCAGGGGAAAAACCGGGCCACGTCCGTGGGGAAGGCGTCGCCCGTGATGTCGTCCGGGGCCAGCTCGCGCACGATATCGTAGAGGACGGCCACCCGGTCGAGCACGTCCAGGCCCGCAGGCGGGGTGGGGGCGAAGGCCAGCCCCTGGTCGGGCAGCCAGTCGTTGACGGAGACGATTTCCGGCAGCAGCAGCGGTTTGGGCAGATCGGGCAGGGCGGCCAGCCGGTCGATCAACTGGCGGGCGGCCCGGCGCAGAGGAAAGATCACCAGCACGTCGCGGAAATCGCCGCCCGTTTCCGCCGCCAGCCGCCGGGCCACGCCGGCGAAAAAATCCTCGGTCCAGGGAATGACGCCGAACGGCTTCATGCGGGGCTCTCCACGGGACGGCAGTCGGCCAGGTCGAGATAGACGAGGGCGCCGCGGACCGGAAGGGCGCCGCGGCCGGGCAACTGTCGGGCCAAGGCCAGGTAGCGGGCCACCTGTCCGGTGTGGTCCGGGGCCGGCTGGCCGGTCTTGAAGTCGAGAATGATGGTGTTTTCGGGCCCCAGGGCCAGCAGGTCCGGCCGGTGCCGGCCGCCGTCGGCGTCGAGCAGCTCGCGTTCGCACAGGCCCATAGCCAGGGCCTCCCGGCATTGGGGCAGGCCGGCCAGCCAGACGAGCATGGCCGGGATGGCGTCGGTCAGCCGGGCTCGGGTGGCCGCGTCCAGCCGCTGGCCGCCGAGGGTTCGGGCCGTGGCCAGCCGGGCGGCCGGGGCCGGATCGGCCGGGTCGAAGCCCGTTCGCACGAAGCGCTCCACGGCCGCGTGGACGATCTCGCCGCGCCGTTTTTCGGTGAAGCGCAGGGCGTCGCGGATGTCGGTCACGGCATTGCGGTAGACCTTGAGCCGGGGCAGCCAGGCCATGGGCGGCGGCACGTCGACCGGCGCCGGTCCGGGTTCGGCCACGGTCGGGCAGACCGGGGGCGAGGCCGGCGTGGTGGCCGGTTCCTCGCCCAGGAACAGGGGGCCGGCCGTGGCCGGATCGTGGCCCAAGGCCTTGAAAAGCACGGCCATGGCCTTGGGCAGGGGGTAGTGGATGTCGTCGCGCAGCTTGCCGCAGCCCGGCACGAAGGCGTGGAGCTCCAGCTCGGGTCGGGTCCAGGCCACGTAGAGCAGATGGAGCTGTTCGGCCAGGTCCCGGGCCCGGCGGGCGGCATAGTCCGGACCGAGTTCGGGCTGGTCCGGCACCAGGGCCTCGCCCTCGTCGAGGCGGGCCGTGACCAGGTCGCCGGGACCGGAGCGGACGAAATAATGGTGGAAGGGGATGACCACGGCCGGGAATTGCAGCCCCTTGGCCTTGTGGATGGTCATGACCCGGACGGCGGCCACGTTTTCCGGCTGGGGCACCTTCTCGTCGTCGCCGAGCTCGCGCCAGAAGTCCAGGAAGGCCGACACCGAGGTCCGGCCCTGGCTCTCGGCCAGATGGACGATTTCCAGGAAGCGGCGCAGGAAGGCCTCGTCCCCGGGATGGCGGGCCAACAGCCGGTAGCCGGTCATGATCTCCCGGGTCAGGTCGTAGGGGCCGGCCAGGCCGGTCTGGCGCAGGTAGGGCTTGATGAAGCGGTCCCAGACGTCCGGCCAGCGGTCCCGGAAGGCCAGGGAGGGCGAGACGTTGCCGGGCAGGCTGGCCAGCCACTGGCACAGCTCCTCCCGGGAAAGGCCGGCCATGTCCCCGAACAGCTCCTGGCCCGAGACGAAGGCCCAGAAGGCCAAGCCGTCCGGCGGATAGTCCAGGAAGGCCAGCATGGCCACCAGCTCGCGGATCAGCGGATGTTCGGCCAGGCGCAGGCTGTTTTCGGTGACCACGGGCACGCCGGCGGCGATGAGCCAGCCCGCCACCTGGGCGGCTTGGGGGTTGGTCCGGGTGAGCACGGCCACGCCCCGTTCGCCGTGGCGGGGGATGAGCTCCTCGGTGACGAGCGTGATCAGGGCCTGCCGGGCGGCCTCGGCATAGGCGCCGGCCGATTCCGCGGTCAGGGCCGTCACCCGGACGTGGCCCACCGGACCGGTCCAGTCCTTGGACGGGTTTTGCTGGGCGTCGGCAAAGGCCATGGTCAGGGCGTCGGCCAGCGCCGGCACGGCCGAGGCCATTTCCGGGCCGAGCATGGCCTCGGCCACGCTGCGGGCGGTGGCGGGATCGCCCAGCGGGCTGAAAAAGCGGTTGTTGACGGCCACGATGGCCGGAGCGCTGCGCCAGTTGACCGGCAGGCTCTGCCGGGCCACCGGGCTGACCTGGGTGAGTTCGGGGTCGTCCGGGGCCTGGTCGAACAGGGCCGCCTCGCCGCCCCGCCAGCCGTAGATGGCCTGCTTGACGTCGCCCACCAGAAAGAGACTGCCGCCCCGGGACAGGCATTCCAGGGCCAACAGCCGCAGCACCCGCCATTGGTCCACGGCCGTGTCCTGGAATTCGTCGATGAGAATATGGGCCAGACCGGCGCCGAGCCGGCACCAGGCGTCGGGCACGCCGCCGTTTTCGGCCAGCTTGGCCCCGACCAGCCCGGCCCACTGGGAATGGGGCAGCACCCGCATTTGGGTGAGATAGGCCGGAAATTCGTCGAGCAGCCGCCGGGCCAGGGTCACGAACGGGGTGAGCCCCACGGCCCCGGCCAGGACCGGCAGGTCGCGGCTGCAGGCGGCATGGGCCTCCTGCAGCGCCGCAAAGAGCCGTTCCAGGTCCGGGGTGACCTTGTCCTGGCCGGCCTTGAGCACGCAGTCGGTCAGGCTGGCCTTGAAGATGAAGGCGGACCGGGGCGGCGAGCCGGCGCCGTTGGCCTCGCGGCAGTGCTGCAAAAAGCTGAGGAATTGCGCCCGGCCCGGGATGTCGGCGGCATCGAGGGCGGCCAGCAGCGCCTCGGCGGCGTTGCGCAGGCTGCCCAGCCGGCGTAGTTGGGCCAGCCGCCAGACCTCGGGATCGGCCGGAGCCTCCACCGGCGTGGTGAGCAGGGTGGCGGCCACGGTCAGCAGCCGGTTGCGGAAGCCGTCGTAGGGCAGAAATCCGGGGGCGCTCTGGATGAGGGCGCCGGCCGCGTCCCCGAACAGCCGGGCCAGGGCCGGATCCTCGGGCAGGCTGGCGGCCAGCCGGTCGTAGATGTCGGCCAGGATGGCCTTGTCGTCGAAGGCCGGCTCGAAATCCGGCCGCAGCCCCAGTTCCAGGGCGAAGATGCGGGCCAGGAGGAAGAGCAGGCTGTCGATGGTCCGGATGTTGAGGCGTTGGGCGTGGATGAGCAGTTTTTCCAGCTCGTCCCGGGCCTGGCGTCGGGAGTCGGCGTCGGCGTTGTCGAGGCCGAGGGCCAGTTTCTTGAGGGCGGCGATCACCCGGTCGCGCATCTCGGCGGCCGCCTTGTTGGTGAAGGTGACGGCCATGATTTCCGGCACCGAGTAGCCGTTTTCCAGCGCAGCGGCGCAGGCCGGGGGCAGGTCCCGGGAGGCCCGCAGGGCCAGGGAAAGAAAGCGTTGGCTCAGGGCGTGGGTCTTGCCCGAACCGGCCGAGGCCTTGACCTGGATCAGCATGCAGCGCTCCTTGCGGCTTCTCGCGTTCGGGAGACTACCCTCCAAGGCGGCATCCGGCAACGGCCGGCGGTTTTCATTCCCTGGCGGCTCGGCTATGACCCGGGCATGGACGCAACGCGGGAAACGACGGCCCTCCGGGCGGTGCTCGATGCGGCCGTGGCCGGCTGGCGCCTGGACCGGGCGGCGGCGCTGGTCTGGCCGGAACTGGGGCTTCGCGGCCGGCGCCGGCGGATCGAGGCGGGCGGGCTCGCGGTCAACGGCCGGCGGCAGGGACCGGCCTACAAGGTGCGGGCCGGCGACGTGCTGACCGCCGTGCCCCTGGCCGCGCTGGAAGCGGTGTTTTCCCCGGCGGATATTGCCATCGTGCCGGCCGGGCCGGACTACGCCGCCCTGGTCAAGCCGGGCGGGCTCCATAGCGCCAGTCTGGGGCCGACCGGCGGGGCCAGTCTGGAGGCCATGCTGCCGGCGCTGTTCCCGGATCGGCCGGCCTGGCTGCTTTCCCGGCTGGACGGCCTGACCTCGGGCTTGGTGCCGGTGGCCTTTTCGGCGGCGGCCGCGGCGGCCTATCGTCGGCTGGAGGATGCCGGTCAGGTGGGCAAAACCTATCTGGCCGTGGTGCACGGTCGGGTCGAGGCGCCGTTCGTGGTCGCCCGGGAACTCGACGTGGCCGATCGGGCCACCACCCGGGTGCTGGCCCGGGACGCGGCCGATCCCTTGCGCCGTACCGCCGTGGAGCCGGTGCGCCGTCTGGACGGCGTTACCCTCGTCGCCTGCCGCATCGCCAAGGGGGCGCGCCATCAGATCCGGGCGCACTTGGCCGCGGCCGGGCACCCCATCGTGGGCGACCCGCGCTACGGCCGGGGCGAGGGGGAACGGCTGTTCCTCCACTGCGCCGGCATTGCGAGTCCGGTCGTGGCCGTGACCTGTGCCCCCCCGTGGAGGCCCGAGGATGCGGCGGTCGTCGCCGCAAAAACGTGAGAATGGCGAAATGGGCCGGGCTTAGCCGGCGTCTTGGGAGAGAGCATCGAGAAGGCCCTCGATGATCTCGTAGCGCTGGATGAGGTAGGTGCCGGCCTGGACTTGCCGCTTGAGTTCGGCGATGCGTCGCGCCCGGTTTTCGGGAGATTCCTGCTCTGCCAATGGTGGTGGATACTTTTCGGGCACGGTCATGGTCAGCTTCCTTGCTGTGCGTTGCCTGGCGACGGGGACATCTTCTTCCTCGTCACTGGTCTTATCGGACCCCCCTCCCGCGATCTTTAGCGGGCCGGCAAAAAAGTTTTGACGCTTATCCTCATAAATAATTAACATTTTAAATATGTTCTTGGTTTCAGGCCGGGGAGGGCAAAAAAAGGCTTGCGGGCCGGGGAATGGTTGTTTATAAAACGCAACATGAATGAACGCACAGCGGAGCAACGTGCCGGCGGCGGTTTCGATGGCTTTTTCGCCCGGGCCAGTCGGGCGGCGGGATTGACCTCCCAGGCCGATCTGGCCGCCATGCTCGGCGTGCACCGCTCGGCCGTGACCCAGGCCAAGAAAAAGGACGCCGTGCCCACGGCCTGGGTGCTGACCGTATCCCGGCGGACCGGCGCCGATCCGGACTGGCTGGAGTTCGGGACCGAGCGGACCCGAAACGCCGGCGGCCCCGAGTCCGGGGAATATCTGGCCGTGCCCAAGGTGCGGGCCCGGTTGTCGGCCGGGGGCGGTTCCTTCGAGACCGGCGGCGAGGTGGAGGAATACTACTCCTTCCGCCGGAATTGGCTGCGCCGCAAGGGCCAGCCCGGCTCCATGGTGCTGATGGACGTGGTCGGCAACAGCATGGAGCCGGAGATCCGGCACGGCGACCTGGCCCTGATCGACCAGTCCCAGACGGCGGTGGTGGCCTATGCCATCTACGCCGTGGGCGTGGAGGACACGGTGCTCATCAAGCGGCTGGAAAAGCGGCCGGGCGCCCTGGCGCTGCTGAGCGACAACCACGATTACGCGCCGATCGTTCTGGCCGGCGACGCCCTGGAGTCGTTGCGCGTCATCGGCCGGGTGCTGTGGCTGGGCCGGGAGCTGTAGGCGAATTTTTTTTGGCGTGTTTGTTTATTAAAATAAACGGTTGGTAGCAAAGAGGCAACAAGGAGGCGGAACATGCAACGTCGTTACTGCCACTGCGGCAAATCGATCTGGGTGGATTACCGACCGGCCGGTCCGAGCTGGCGGGCGGTGTTTTTCCGGCCCTGGCCGTTGCTCAAAGCCCGGGTTTCGCGGTGTCCGCACTGCGGCGAGCCGCTGGATATCGACCGTCTGTCCTGATGGCGGACGTCCGGGGCCGGCTCGGGCCGGGGCGGCCTTCCCCCTGCCGCTTCCGTCCCGCCGCCGGTCGACGTCGGCCGTCCGCGGGTTTCCGGCGTCGTCACCACTCCCGCGACGCCGGAAACCCGGTATGGCGGACGGAGGGCGATGCGGGGCTTGTCAACGGCCGCTATCCATCCCATAGTCCGACACGAGACCGACCGGGACGTCCGGTTGCCGGGCGGGACGGTCGCTGTCGGTGACCTTTTGTCCAGGAGCGTGCCCGTGCGACGACTGGCCTTGCTTGCGGCGATGTTGATGCTGACCCTGCCGGCGGTGGCGGCGGCCCAGTCCGAGGCCGTGGCCCGCGACGGCTCGGCCTATTACTCCAACGTGCGCGTCATGCTCGGCACGGTCGAGGCGCCGCACCATCTGCTCATTGCCTTCAAGGCCCAGTGTCGGGATGTCCGGGGCGCGGAGCTGGCGGTTTCGCCCGAGGCCCGGGAGGCCGTGGTCCGGCTTTTGCGCGGGCAAAACGCGGCCGATCTGGCCACGCCCGAGGGCAAGGAGCGACTCAAGGCCGCGCTGGTCGAGACCCTCAACCGGGTGATCGGTTCTCCGCGCGTGGTGCGGGTGCTCTTCCTCCAATTCCTCCTCGTGTAGGGCGGTGCGGCCATGGCCACCATCTGCTGCATCCGCCACGGACAAAGCGCCTCCAACGCCGGCGAGGTGACCGACGTCCCCGAGACCATTCCCCTGACGGCCCTGGGCCGGCGCCAGGCCGAGCGCGTGGCCGCCGGCTTTGCCGGTCCGCCGTCCCAGGTGATCGTTTCCGCCTTTGACCGGGCGGCCCAGACGGCCGCGCCGCTGTGTCGGCGCTTCCCGGAGGTCCCGGTGGCCGTCTGGCCGATCCAGGAGTTTTCCTACCTGGCCCCGGCCCGGTACAGCGGCAGCCGCCGCGAGGACCGGGCGCCGGCCATCCGTGCCTATTGGCACCGCCTGGATCCGGCCTTCCGCGACGGCGACGGGGCGGAAACCTTCGGCGAATTCTGGGAGCGGCTGGAAAATTTTCTGGAACGCTGCCGGACGTTGCGGGGGCGGGTCGCCGTTTTTTCCCACGGTCAGTTTTTGCGCGGGGTGCTGCTGCGGCTTTTGTGCGGGCCGTTGGCCGTCGACGAGGCCATGGGCCGGTTTCGCGCTTTCCGCTTGGCCGTCGGACTCCCCAATGCCGCCGCGTTCACCGTGTTTCTGTCCCGTCGGGGGGACCGGCTGTCCCCGATTCGCACCGACCATGTGCCGCCGGAGTGGCTCTCGACATGAAAAGCGGCATATTTTGCGGATAACCTGTTGAAATGCCATTCCCTGTTCAGTACAAGGATGGAGGGGGCCGCCAACCGCCGTCGAGTGGCGCGCGGCCGGAGACAAGGAGGGGACATGGCGCGTCGGTGGGGCGATTGGCGCTGGCGGCTGGCCGGGCTGGTTTTGGCCTTGCTCGTGGGGGCGTTGGTGGCCGGGCCGGCGCGGGCCCAGACGACCAAGCGTGCCGGTGCCTACTGGGCCGGTCTGACCCGGGACCAGAAAACCGATCTGGTCCTCGGCATCTTCGACGGCTTCAACCTCAGCGAAAGCATCCTCAGCATCACGCTCAAAAACGAGTACACGATCTGCTCCGATCTGATGGAGGCGATCATGCACCAGTCCGACGCCTATTTTTCCGGCATGTCGGCGGGGCGGATCGTGAGCGGTCTCGATACGTTCTATCTCGACAAACGGAACAGAAACATTCCCATATCCTGGGGCGTGTGGGTCATCGTGCGACAGGGGCGCGGCGACCGGACGGTCGTCCAGTTCATCCAGGAGTTGCGGAAACTCTATCCCTGACGTAGGCACCACTGCGGCGTGCCGGTGCCGCCGCGCCATAAGCCGGTTCCAGGCCGAAAATGCCGGCCGCGGACGGCTTGCTTTTTCGGTGGACCCGACTCATGGTCTGGCGCCGCGCGTCCAAACGCGCAAGGAGGCGGCATGCAGGCTCCCATCGAATCGTACTATGCCAAGCGGCTCGACGCCGTGGTCGAGGCCCTTCGGGGCAATCATTTCGACGCCCATGTGGTGGCGGACGCGGCGGCGGCCAAGGCCCTGGTGCTTGACCGGATCGTCCCCGAAGTCGCTCCGGGCACCGTGGCCTTCGGCGGCTCCATGACCCTGGCGGCCACGGGGTTGCCCGAGGCCTTGAAAACCCTGCCCGACGTGTCGGTCATCGACACCTTGGAAAAACTCCCAAGCCCCGAAGCGGCCTACGAGCGTCGCCGTCAGGCCCTGCTGGCCGATCTGTTCCTGACCGGAACCAACGCCGTCACCGAGGACGGGGTCCTGGTCAATCTGGACATGATCGGCAACCGCGCCTGCGCCATCGCCTTCGGTCCGCGCCGGGTGGTGGTGCTGGTCGGACGCAACAAGATCGTGTCGGACCTGGACGCGGCCAGCCGCCGCATCAAGGAGTACGTGGCGCCGATCAACGCCATGCGGCTCGACAAGAAGACGCCGTGCGCCGTTTCCGGCCAATGCCAGGATTGCGGCAGCCCGGATCGTATTTGTAATGTCTGGACCATTACGGAAAAGGCCTATCCCAGGGGCCGTGTGACGGTCATTTGTATAAATCAGGATTTGGGACTGTAACTCGGCCATTCGGTCGGATGAGGGAGACGAGCGTTGAGCTGGAAGAAGATACCCGGCGAGGCGGAATATTTCCACTGCGAGGCGGGCACGGAATATTACGTCTGCGAGGAAGGTTTTGTCATAGAGGGGCGGTATCTCCAAAACGATTCACCCAACCTGGAGAAGGCCATCTGGCCGACCGTCCAGGGGAATCGGGCCTATATTCGGGTGCGCCGCAAGGGCGTGGACAAGAAATTCCAGTTGGTGCGCATTTTCGCGGAGCTCTTCCCCGAGCTGGTGGGGACCGAGGTGCAGGTCCGGACGCGCAAAGGTCCGTTTCCCCTGCATATCGAGGCCGATACCCGGGAAAGCGCGCCGGTCGCCAAGCCGGCCACGCCGCGGCATCGTCGGGAAAAGCCGGCCCACCGCGAACGGGTCGTCGCGGAGGAGGGCCTTCCCGAGGGCGATGAGGACCTGCCGCTCGATGAGGACGAGGACGAGGACAGCGGCATCGCCGTTCCGGACGTCCGGCTGTGCAAAGTCTGCAACCTGCGCAAGCGGGTTTCCGAATTCAGCCCCCGCGACGATATGTGCATGGACTGCTACATGGGCCGCGAGGAACTCTTGAAGGAGATACTCTCCCGGCGGCACCGCAAGGCCAAGGGGCCGGTGGCGCGCGTCATGGAGGAGAGCGCCGACTGCGCCGGCGGCGAGGACGACCTGGATTCCTTCGGGCGTATGGATTTCGGCGTCAACCTGCCGGAATAGCGGGGGGGACGCGGGCGCGCCGCGGCATGGCGTCGCGACGGCCCGGCGTTGTGATCGAGGTATCGGATGGATCCGAGTCCGCCTTTGCCGTCGCCCGGGGAGGGCGCTTCCCGGGGCTCCGCCGTCTCCGGGCATGAGACCGATGTGCTGTTGCCGTTGGCCGTGGCCATTTGCGTGGTCCTCGGCTGGTACGTGGTGCTGGATTACGAACGGACCGTGTTGGCCCTGGCGCCCCATGTTCCGGCCCTGGCCGAGCGCGTCTGGGCCCTGCGCCTGATGATGGGCTTTTTGTCCGTGGGCGGGCTCGGGCTGGCTTGGCTGGCGGTGCGCGACGCCAGGGGGCGTCGGGTCGCCGAGGCGGCGCTGCGGGAACTCAACGCCGAGCTGGCCAACCGGGTGGTGCGGCGGACCGCGGCCCTGCGGGCTCGGACCGAGGCCCTGCGCGAGGCCAAATTGCGCGAGGCGCTGCGCGAAAAGGAGGCCGAAGTGGCCTTCCAGGCCGGCCTGGTGGAAGCCGCCGGCCAGTATCTGCACGGCGTGGGCAACGCCCTGTCCGCCCTGGAGCTGGAGATTCTCCGCCTGGGCAAGGCCTGCGAAGGCGCGGAGCGGCTGGACATGGGCTTTTCGGCCCTGGCCGAGGACGTGGCCGCCGGCCGCACGGACGCAGCCGGCCGGTTGCTGACCTCCCTGCGCGAGGCCATCGTGGGGCGGACCCTCCCCCGGGTGTTGGCCGCCCAGACCGCCCTGGCCGAGATCAAGGGCGGCATGGCCGACGACCTGGAGCGGCGGCGGGGGGCCTTCGAACGGGACGGCCAGGCGCCGCACTATGTCCAGACCTTCCGGCTGGACCTGGAGTTGACCGCCGTGCTCGACCGCTTGCCCCGATCGGCCGGCAGCGACCCGGTGGGACGCGATATCGCCTCGCCCGTCACCGTGCGCACCCGCAAGCATGCTTTTCTGACCGGCCTGGCCGATCTGTTGCGTCAGACCCTGGACATGGCCCCGGGACCGGTGGTCGTGCGTCTGCGCCAGGATGCCGAGCGCCAAGTGACGCTGGAGGCGGTGGGCGCGGCCGCCGAAGGGGTGTCCGGTCCGGCCGTGGCCGCCTTCATCAACTTTCTCAACGAAAACAGTGGGAACTTGCACTTCGATCCTGCCGAGGGCGAGCGGCCGTCCCGGCTGGTGGTGACGCTTCGGGAGGTTCCGTCACGGGACGTCCTTTCTTGACAGCGTTTCATGACCCTTTATGATCCCGCACAGTGGCGTTGTCGTGGTAACGGCGCGCCCATGGGGAGGCGATGACCAAACGCCGACTGAACGAGCTCGTCGTGGGCATGGTGCTGTCCGAGGATGTGATCACCCCCGGCGGCCGTTTTCTCATGCCGCGCGGCACCGTTCTGGATGCCGGCCATCTGAAGTCCCTGCAGGCCTGGAGCATCGCCGCCGTCGAGGTGGGCGACGACCTGCCGCCGGATGCGCCGGCGGGGGCGACGGACGGGGACGGCGGGGCGATCCGGGCGGCGGCCGAAGCCCTGGTGGTCGAGCGGCTCTGCCGGATCGACGCCACCCAGGAGGCCGGCCGGATCGTTCGGCGGCTGGCCGTCGAGCGCGAAATCGAGCGGCTGTCCCGGCCCGAGGGGTTGCGCGGGGCCGCGGAGGTCCCGGAGCGCCGGACGGCGCCGGAGGGCGCGTCCCTGCCGCCGGTGACGACCGAGGGCCTGCTGCACGACGACCCGCAGCTCGTTTCCACCCCGGAAGTCTACGACCGCATCAGCCGGGTGCTGCGCGATCCCCAGAGCACGGTCGAGGACGCGGCCGAGGCCATCCGCCACGACCAGAGCCTGGCGGCCAAGCTGCTGCGGCTGGTCAACAGTCCGTTTTACGCTCGCACCATGCGGGCCGTGCACGGCCGGTTCCCGTCCAAGGTGGACAACCTGTCCCGGGCGGTCATGATGGTCGGCGCCCGCCAACTGTCCACGCTGGCTCTCGGCGTCTCGGTCCTGCCCCTGTTCCAGGACATCCCCGAAACCTGGGTCAACATGCGGCTCTTCTGGGAGCACAGCCTGGGCTGCGCCGTGGCCGCCCAGGCCATTACCGAGGCCACCGGCCGCGACAATCCCGAAGCGGCCTTCGTGGGCGGACTGCTGCACGACATCGGCCGGCTGATCCTTTTCAAGCAGGCCCCCCGCCACATGGCCGCCGCCATGCGCCTGGCCCTGGACGACCGCCAGCCCCTGGCCCTGGCCGAACAGGAGATCCTGGGCTTCGACCATGCCGCGCTGGGCGGACTGCTTTTGCACAAATGGGAGTTTCCGGTCCACCTGGAGGCCATGGTCAGCGACCACCATGCCCTGCGGGAGGGCTCCGGACGGGAGGCGGCGGCCGTGATCCATCTGGCCGACGTTTTGGCCAACGCCATGGCCTGGGGCGGCAGCGGCAGCCGCTATACGCCGCCGCTGGATGCCGCGGCCTGGGCGCTCGTGAACCTGGGCGGCGCGGCCTTGTCGGCGCTGCTGCCGGCCATGGAGGCGAGTCTGGGCGAAACCATGAGTGATTTTTTCCCCGAGACGGGAGGGCGGCCATGACGCGGAGGCGTGGACGCCGGGGAGGCTTCTAGCATGTCTGCCCGGATTCTGGTGATCGAGGACGACGCGGCCTTTCGGGAGATGCTGTGCGAGGCCCTGACCAGTCAGGGGCACGCGCCCGAGGGGGTCGGTTCGGCCGAGGCGGGGCTGGCCAAAATCCGGAACGAACCGTTCGATCTGGTCCTCACGGACGTCATGCTGCCGGACATGGACGGGCTGGAGGGGCTGTCCCGGCTCAAGGACATTCGGCCGGAAGCCGACGTGATCGTCATGACGGGTTACGCCACCAAGGAAAAGGCCCTGGAGTCCGTGCGCCTGGGGGCCTGCGATTTCTTTTCCAAGCCGTTTTCCCTGGCCGAGATGGAGGTGGTCATCCGGCGGGTCCTGGACCGCCGGGCCCTGACCGAGGAGCTGCGCCGCTTGAAAAGCGCCCTGGCCGACAGCCGGACCCCGGCCATCGTGGGGCAGTCCCCGGCCATGCGCGAGGTGGCGGACATGGTACGCCGGGTGGCGCCGCTGGACTCCACGGTGCTCATTACCGGCGAATCCGGCTCGGGCAAGGAAGTCGTCGCCGACGCCATCCACGCCCTGTCCCTGCGTTCGGAAGCCCCGTTCGTCAAGGTCAATTGCGCGGCCATTCCGGAAAATCTTCTGGAATCCGAGCTGTTCGGCCACGAAAAGGGGGCGTTCACCGGGGCGGTCAGCCAGAAGAAGGGCAAGTTCGAGCTGGCCCAGCACGGCACCATTCTCCTCGACGAAATCGGCGACATGCCCCTGTTTCTGCAACCCAAGCTGCTGCGGGCCGTGGAACAGAAGCAGATCGAGCGGGTGGGCGGCTCGCGCCCCCTGGACATCGACCTGCGCATCATCGCCGCCACCAATCAGGACCTGGAAACCCTGGTGGCCGAAAAGACCTTCCGGGCCGATCTCTTCTACCGCCTCGGCGTGGCCACCATCCACCTGCCGCCGCTACGGGACCGCAAGGAGGACCTGCCGCTGTTGGCCGCCCACTTCCTGGAGCGGATCAATCCCCGGGTGGGTGTCAACCTGCGCGGGGTGTCCCGGGAAGGCATGCGCCTGCTCTTCGACTACGACTGGCCGGGCAACGTCCGCCAGCTGGCCAATATCCTGGAGCGGGCCGCCATCGTCAGCTCCGGCGACATGCTGACCGCCGCCGACATCACCCGGGCCCTCAAGGGACCGGACCGCGCCCGGGCCGACGTCGGGACTGCCGCCGCCGATCGGCCGCCGGACACCGTCGGCAACCTGCGCGAGACCCTCCAGGACATGGAACGCAACATGATCGTGGCGGCCCTCAAAAAGGCCGGCGGCGTCCAGAAGGACGCGGCCCGGCTGCTGGGCCTCAGCCCCAAGAATCTCTGGAACAAGATCCAGAAGCACGGCATCGCCCCCGCCGACTACCTCACGGCGGCCTCCTAGGCGCCGCCGGCCTCCCGCGCCTGGGGCGTCCGGTGTTTCGAACCGCGCCCCCACCCCCCCCGCACGCGCCGATGCGAACGCCCGTGCGTTTCCCCGGACTCCCGGGGCAACGTCGCGGGAGAGGGCTGCCCGGACGGCGGACGTATTGGCAGGGTTCTTGCTTTGATCGAAAGACGAACCATGGTCCCTGCGGCGTCTCCTTGCGCCCGACCCCGGAGGCAGTATGCAATTTGTGCAGGAATGGCAGTGTTGGCCGGTTGGCGGCAGGCCGTTCGCGGCGAGCGGGCCGGAGGGCGGTGTCTCTGGCGCGGGGCAACTGTTTAACAAAATGAAATTATCACTCGGCCGTAACGGCTGCCCGGCGAGGTTGGCATTCCGGGTCGACCAGCACCTGGCCGGGCATTGCCTGAGCGGAGGCCAGCCATGAAAAACAAGGCGCTGCCGTACGGTATCCTGGCCGTGGTCCTGGCCCTGGTGGCCGGGGTCATGACCATCCGTTGGCTGGGCTCCATACGGCCGGCCGCACGCCAAGCCAAGGTCGAGGTCAAGAAAGTCAACGTGGTGGTGGCGGCCCGGCCCATTGCCAAGGGCACCCGCATCGGCGGCGACATGGTCAAGGTCAAGGCCTTCGAGGAGAGCCTCGCGCCCGCCTCGGCCGAACACGCCCTGGCCGACGTCACCGGCCGGATTACCGCGCGCGACATTTCCCAGGACGATCCCATCACCGGCGACAAGCTGCTGGCGCGGGGCGTGACCGCCGCCGGCCTGCCCGCCCTGGTGGAGCCGGGCAAACGGGCCGTGACCGTGCGGGGCAGCAAGGCGCTCGGCGCGGGCGGGCTCATCACCCCCGGCAGCCGGGTGGACGTGGTGGCCACCTTCCAGGTGCCCGGCGGGGGCGACTCCAAGGTCAGCCGGATCCTCATGGAGGACATTCCGGTGCTGACCACGGGCACCCAAATGGAGACGCGCATCGGCAAGGACGGCAAGGAAGAGCTGTCCAGCACGGAACTCTTCACCTTGATGGTGACGCCGGGGCAGGCCGAGGAATTGGCCCTGGCCGCGGATCATGGGCTGTTGCATTTCGCCTTGCGCCGGGCCGGCGACGCCGCTGCTTCGCCGACGACGGGCGCGGATTTCCAGAAATTGGCCGGAGGGGTCGGCGGCGCCGCGCCGAGCGGCGCTTCGGCCACGGTCCCCGGTGGGGCGTCGGCACCCGGGTCGTACGGCTATCAGGCCGTGCGGGCCTCGGTGCCCCGTGCGGCCGGACCGGGGGGCGGGGCCTCGGGAGAGGGCGGCGCTCCGGGCGCTGCCGGAGGCAGTGCCGCCCCGGCTCCCGGCGCGAGCCCGTCCGGAGCCGGGGCCGGAGCAGAGGCTGGGGCCGGGGCCAAGTCGTTGCCCCAGGGCTCCGGGCAGATCACCATTTACGATGTCTCCATCACATGCCCGATGTGTCCGCCACGGTAGGAGGGGGGCGATCATGATGCGTTATAGTCTACTGGGTGCGGTCTTGATGGTGTTGCTAGCCGGTGGGGCGGCTTGGTGCGCACCCTATGCGCCGCGCGCCGGCGCGGAGGTGGTCAGAAGCTACAACGCCGTGCCGCGCCAGAATTTGATCGTCGGCAAATCCATTCGGATCGTCAGCCCGGAAAACATCACCCGCGTTTCCGTCGGGGCCAAGGAAGTGGCCGATTTCGTGCTCCTGTCCCCGCGCGAGGTCTATGTGACCGGCATCGCCCCGGGACTCACCAACCTCATGCTGTGGGGAGGCGGCAACCGGGTCATCCGGGTCTACGACCTGAACGTGACCCCGGACATCTCCCGCCTGAAGCAGATGATCTACGACCTGCTGCCCGACGAGGCGGCCACCATCAAGGTCATGGCCAGCCAGGATTCCATCGCCCTGTCCGGCACGGTCCGTGACGCCGACAACATCAAGAAGGTGCTGGCCCTGGCCGAGACCTACGCCCCGAAAAAGGTCCTCAACATGCTGTCCGTGGGCGGGGTGCAGCAGATCATGCTGGAAGTGCGGGTGGCCGAGATGTCCAAAGACATCGTCAACCGCATGGGCATCAACCTGAACGCCATCTCCAGCGACGGCAATTTCCTCTATACCCTGATCGGCGGCCTGACCTCCATCAGCACCATCGCCTCGAGCGGAAGTTCGACGGTGAACCTGAATCGGGAGACGGCCGTGGGGCGCTGGAACTTCAAGAACGGCCAGACCACCACCACCGTGACGGGCGTCCTCGACGCGCTGAAGGAAAACGGACTGATCCGGATACTGGCCGAACCCAACCTGGTCTGCCTCAACGGCCAGTCGGCCGACTTCCTGGCCGGCGGCCAGATCCCCGTGCCCGTGTCCGCCGGCCTCGGCACCACCTCCATCGAATGGAAGGACTATGGCGTAGGCCTCAAATTCACTCCGACCATCGTGGACGGCGACCGCATCAATCTCCAGGTGCATCCCGAGGTATCCGAGCTCGACTACACCCACGGCTACACCCCGTCGAACGCGTCTTCCTCCATCCCGGCCATCAGCTCGCGGCGGACATCCACCACCGTGGAACTCAGAAACGGCCAGAGCTTCGCCATCGCCGGCATGTTGTCCCAATATTCCCATAATTCCGTGGACAAGTACCCGATGCTGGGCGATATCCCGATTCTGGGGAACCTTTTCAAGAGTTCGCAGTATCAGAAGAACCAAACGGAACTCGTCATCATTATCACGGCCCATCTGGTCAAGCCCCTGGACAAGAAGCACATGGTCCTGCCGACGGACTTCGGCCACGACCCGGATGATGCGGAGTTTTATTTGAATTACGGCAAGGCTCCCTCGCCCCAGACCGGCGTTGCCGCCGGCGGCGCGGCCCTGGACGGCGAGTTCGGCCATGTGGTGCCGGTGGCCGCCACCACCCGCTGGACGCAATCCGGCGAATAGGCCCCTGGAGGTGCGTATGCGATACTTCGTCTGGATCACCCTGGCCGTTGCGGCCGGTCTGCTGCTCGGCTGCCGGGTGAACGACCAGTATACCTGGGATTACGGCCGGTCCTACCATACGGTGTTCGAGAACCAGAAGCTCGATCCCGCGGCCGGCGACGACAGGCCGGTGACGGGCATGGACGGCACGGTGGCGGCTGCGGCCTATAAGCGGTATGAGGAGGCCAAGCCGGAGTCCAAGGAAAAACCGGCGCCGACCATTCTCAAGTTCGGTAAATAGGCGGCCTCGGTCGCGGGGGGACCATGCAGGACAAGCACACCGTCATCCTGGAGGTTGATGACGCCACGGCGCGCCGCGCCTTTGAGGAATGCCTGTCCGAGGACGGGGACTTCGAGGTGCTGGGGGTCGGGGAGGATTACGCCGACCTCATCATTCGCCAGATTCGTCCCGAGCGCGGCGAGCCCGAGTTGACGGCCGTAGCCGATCTGGTGACCCGGCGCGAGCATCGGGAAGTCTTTCTCACGGCCGACAGCTACGACGCCACCATCCTGATGCAGCTCATGCGCCAGGGCGTGCGGGAGTTTTTCCCCATGCCCGTCTCGGTGGAGGACGTGCGCATGGCCTTGTGGCGCTTCAAGGAGCGCCGGCGCGGCCAGGAAGGGCAGCATTCCGTCCGCCAGGGGCGTATCATCAATATTTTCGGCGCCAAGGGCGGCGTGGGCACCACGTCCATCGCCGTCAACCTGGCCGCCGCCTTCCTGGAACACAAGGAAGGGGCCTCGGTGGCCCTGGTCGATATGAATCTGCCGTTCGGCGAGGCCCAGCTTTTTTTGGATCTGACCCCCAAGTACCATTGGGGCGAGGTGCTGACCAACATCGGCCGCCTCGACACCACCTATCTCATGAGCGTCATGTCCCGGCACGCCTCCGGGCTCTATCTGCTGCCGCCGCCGAGCCGGCTCGACGATCTGCAGATGGCCACCCCGGACAACATCACCAAGCTCCTGGAGGTGTTGCGTCAGCTGTTCGATACCGTGGTCATCGACCTCGGCATGTATCTCGACGAAATCACGCTCAAGGTCATGGACATTTCCGACGCCATCGTGCTGGTGTGCGTGCAGAATCTGGCCTGCCTGGCCAATGTCCGGCGCTTTCTGGACAACATCCGCCAATCCGAGTTCGGACTGGAGGAGAAACTCAAGCTCGTCATCAACCGCCATCTGGAGGAAAGCGACCTGGTGGTGGAAGATATGGAAAAAGCCTTGGGCCAACCCGTCTTTTGGCGGGTGCCCAATGACTACAAAACGACCCTCGCGGCCATCAACCAGGGGAAGACCCTGCTTGCGACCGCGCCCCGGTCCCCGGTCACCAGGTCCCTGGTCGACTTGGCCCGGGCGCTGGTCCCGTTTGATGACGCCAAGGGACACAAGGGACTTTTCGGCCTGAAGCTTTTTGGCGGCCACAAGGGCTGACCCGAAGCGGTGACCCCGCCTCTGCGCCGGCGTCCCCGGGCCGGCCACGCCGGAATCCCGGGACGTGTCCCGTCACGGATTCGAGGAGTATGCCATGGAACGCGGCCGTCCGATGATGCGCCCCATGCCGCCCCGCATGGAGGCCAAGCCGACCGAGCGCAAGGAGCCCGGGGCTGGCCTGGACGACTATTACGAGATCAAGACCCGCATTCACGACCGGCTGATCGACCTGATCGACCTGACCTTGCTCGACACCCTGGACAGCGAGTCCCTGGGCGCGGAAATCGGCCGGCTGGTGGAGCGGCTGCTCAAGGAAGAAATCCAGACGCCGCTCAACCTGATCGAGCGGGAGCGGCTCGTCAGCGAGGTCAAGGACGAGATGCTCGGCCTGGGCCCCCTGGAACCGTTTCTCAAGGACCCCACGGTCAACGACATCCTGGTCAATTCCTATCGCCAGATCTACGTGGAGCGCGCCGGCAAGCTCGTGCTGACCGAGTCGCGCTTCAAGGACAACAACCACCTCAAAAAGATCATCGACCGCATCGTGTCCCGGGTGGGCCGGCGGGTGGACGAATCCTCGCCCATGGTGGACGCGCGGCTGGCCGACGGCTCCCGCGTCAACGCCATCATTCCGCCCCTGGCCATCGACGGGCCGGCGCTGTCCATCCGGAAATTCGCCCGGGAAAAGCTGTCCATCGAGGACCTGATCCGTTTCAAGGCCATGACCCGCGACATTGCCGACGTGCTGCGGGGCATTGTCCTGGCCCGGCTCAACATCCTCATCTCCGGCGGTACCGGTACCGGTAAGACGACCATGCTCAACTGCCTGTCGGGGTTCATCCCCCACGACGAGCGCATCGTCACCGTGGAGGACGCGGCCGAATTGCAGCTCAAGCAGGACCACGTGGTGCGCCTGGAATCCCGGCCGCCCAACATCGAGGGCCGGGGCGAGGTCACCCAGCGCGACCTGGTGCGCAACTGCTTGCGTATGCGCCCGGACCGCATCATCGTGGGCGAAGTGCGCGGCGCCGAGGCCCTGGACATGCTCCAGGCCATGAACACCGGTCACGACGGTTCCCTGGCCACCATCCACGCCAACACCCCCCGCGACGCCCTGATGCGCCTGGAAACCCTGGTGGCCATGGCCGGCCTGGCCATCTCCCCCCTGTCGCTCAAGCGCTACATCGCCTCGGCCGTGGACGTCATCATCCAGATCGCCCGCTTTTCCGACGGCAGCCGCAAGGTGGTGAGCTTCCAGGAGCTGACCGGCATGGAGGGGGAGGTCATCACCATGCAGGAGATTTTCGCCTTCGAGCAGCGGGGCGTCACCTCCGACGGCAAGATCAAGGGCGTGTTCGTGGCTCGGGGCATCCGGCCCAAGTTCGCCGCCAAGTTCGAGGCCAAGGGCATTCGCCTGTCCGACGGGCTGTTTGATCCGCGTCACGTGGTCGAGGTTTAGGAGCGGTCCTATGTTTGCCGACGTGCCCATTCTCCTGGTCCTGGTGGTGCTGGCGACCCTGGTGTCCCTGGCCCTGGCCGTGGTCCTGGCCGCGCAGGGGGGGAGCAAGCGGGAACACCGGGCCCTGGCCCGCCGCATCGCCGCCGTCACCCGGTCGGCGGCGGACGAGGCCGAGGAGGACCAGGCCGATATCGTCAAACGCCACGAGATGAGCGGCGTGCCCTGGCTCGACGTGCTGCTGTCCCGACAGGCCTGGAGCCGGCGGATGAACAAGATGCTGGACCAGGCCGACGTCCGGGCCCCGCTCGGCATCTTCGTCCTGTTGTCCCTGGTCAGCGTGGCCTTTACCTATCTGTTCCTTTCCCTCTATATCGACAATCTCCTGCTCCGGATCGGGCTGTCGGTCCTGCCGGGCTATCTGCCCTTCATGTGGATCAAGCGGCGCAAGCTCAAGCGCATGGAAGCCTTCGAGGCGCAGTTGCCTGACGCCCTGGAGCTGGTGGGTCGGGCGCTCAAGGCCGGGCACACCTTCGGCAGCGGCATGGGCATGGTGGTGAGCGAGTTTGCCGATCCCATCCGCGTCGAATTCCAGAAGACCCTGGAGGAGATCAACCTGGGCGTCGGCGTCACCATGGCCCTGGACAACCTGATGGACCGGGTGGACTGCCCGGACCTCAATTTTTTCGTGGTGTCGGTGAAGATCCAGAACGAGACCGGCGGCAATCTGGCCGAGATCGTGGAGAATATCGCGCTGCTCATCCGGGAGCGCTTCAAACTCAAAGGCCGGGTGCGGGTACTGTCGGCCGAAGGTCGGATGGCCGCCTGGGTCCTGACCTTGCTGCCGTTCGGCGTGGCCGCGACCATCCATGTGCTCAATCCGAGCTACATGAACCTGCTCGTCACCCATCCCATCGGCCGTAAGCTCCTGTATCTGGTCATCGGGATGATGACGATGGGCATTATCGTCATCCGCAAGATGATTCGGATCGAGGTCTAGGCGGGGATACTATGGAACTGGTCGTCATTGCCCTGCTGGTCGGCATCGCCTGCGGCATTTTGGCCTACGCCGTGGTGCTCTGGCGCAACGAGCGCCAGCGCCGCCGGGCCATGTCCGAGCGGGCCATGGCGGTGGTGGCCTCGGTCGGGGCGCCCGCGGCCCGGGAACGGCCGGGCATGGCGGCCTGGCTGTCGGACGCGGCCCGGGGACTGGCCGCCAAGGTCGGCGAGGCGGTCAAGCCCAAGGAAGCCAAGGAGCTGACCAAGACGCGGGCGGCCCTCATGCACGCCGGCCTGCGCCAGCCCAAGGCCCTGGAAATCTTTTGGGGCATCAAGGGCGGCGCCGCCCTGGTCGGCCTGATCGTCGGCGGGCTGGTGGTCATGACCGGCCGGCTGCCGGGCCGGTTTTCCCTGCTGGTGATGCTGCTGTGCGTGGCCGTGGGCTTCTACCTGCCGGGCGTCCTGCTCGACATGCGCGTGAAGCGGCGGCAGCGCGACGTGCTGCGCGGTCTGCCCGACGCCCTGGATTTGCTGGTGGTCTGCGTGGAGGCCGGCATGGGCCTGGATGCGGCCATGCAACGGGTCTGCCAGGAACTTTCCCCCAAGGAGCCGGTCATCGGCGGCGAGCTGCGGCTGCTCACCCTGGAGCTGCGGGCCGGCAAGTCCCGGCGCGAGGCCCTCAAAAACATGTCCGTCCGGGTCGGTCTGGTGGAAATGGGCAGCCTGGTGGCCATGCTCATCCAGGCCGACATGTTCGGTACGTCCATCGCCCAGACCCTTCGGGTCTACGCCGACGCCATGCGGACCAAACGCTTCCAGCGGGCCGAGGAGCTGGCCGCCAAGCTGCCGGTCAAGCTGCTCTTCCCGCTGGTCTTCTTCATCTTCCCCACCCTGCTCATCGTCATCCTGGGCCCGGCGGGCCTCAGCATCGCCCGCATGTTCGGCGGCATCAAGCACTAGCCGGCGGCGGACGGCGGGGCGGGGCCCGGGGCGATTATTCCCGATACGGCTGGTATTGCTGGACGATCTTGTCGGCCACGGCCTGGCGCAGGGCGGCGATGTCGCTGTCGGCGGCCAGGCCGTCGCCGGCGGCCAGGGCGGCCGCCGCATCCTCGAAGCCCGCCTGCTTGGCGATGCCGTCGAAGGTTTGTTCCCATGTCTCGGGTTGGTCGCGGGACAGGGTCACGTAGTCGCTGGCGCTGACCAGGACCAGGTAGCGCTGGTAGAACTGGAGCACGTTGGTCTTGTCCGTGGCCAGGGCCAGACTGCCCAGGCCCAGCAGAAGGCAGGTGCACAGCAGCAGGATGCGGGTTTTCATGGGCGAATCCTCCGAGCGTTTTTTCGGGCTGGCGCCCTATTCGCTCGTTGTTGTCGTTGTCGAGCCGGTGGAACCCGGTTCGGCCGTCTTGGTGGCCGCGGCCGTGAGGGTGAGGCCGTCGAAAAAGATCTTGGTCAGCGGCGTGATGGCGGCATAGGTGTAGGTGATGCGCACCACGAACGGCTCGCAGGAGGACGAGGTGCAGGTCGGATTCTCCGGGGAGAGGGACACGGCCGGCGCCTCGGCGCTGGTGCCGTCGTTTAAGGTTTGCTGGACCATGGGCAACAGCCCGTTGGCCGCCAGGTAGGCGCTCGCCTCGGCCTCGGTCCGCACGGTCGGGTCCACGGCCACGGTCCGGGCCAGGGCGGTGACGGCGCTGTTGATCGTCATCTGCGTCCGCATGATGTTGGCGATTTCGAAAATACCGCACAGGACTAGCAGCAGCACCGGCAGCACCAGGGCGAGCTCCACGGTGGTGACGCCCCGCTGGCGTCGGGCGGCGACGTTCGATACGACCATGACGGCGCGCTCCCTTTCCGGCCTACGGCGTTCCCGTCGTGGCTTCCTTTTTGGTCATCAGCCGCTGGCCAAGCTGCTGGCCGATCTTCTTGAACATTTCCTGGATGTCCGACTCGCTCGGCGCATCGTAGTAGTGGTCGTCGGTGCCGGTCTTGGACGAGGCGATCTGCTTCATGAGGCCGATGTCGGTGGCGTCGGAATCGCCGAACCGGACGGTAAAGATCTCGATGGGGTAGGTGTCGTTCTTGGCGCTGGCGGCTTCGTCCAGGGCGGCCTGGTTGAGCTTGCCGCCGTCCTTGCAATTCGGAATCTGGGCCAGGGTGGAGGTGGCCGTGGACAGGGTGGCGTAGGGCGACGAGGCCGTGGTCGGGGTCAGCCCCATGCCGAAGTAGGCGTTGGTCCAATAGGCGTTGATGGTCTTGTAGGCCGAGGCGTAGGTGCCGCCGCACCGGCCGTCCTCGGTGTCGCCGTCGGTGAGGAGGATCATGATCTTGCGGACCTTCTTGTCCGTGCTGCCCTCGACGTAGGGGGCCGCGGGCGAGAGCACGTTATGTCCCCACTTGATGCCCTCGGAGATCACCGTGCCCGAGGTGACGGCCCCGGCGGTGATGGCGTCGATGCTGTCCTGAATGGCGGTCTTGTCCGAGGACAGGGCCCGGATGGCCGACATGCCGGAGCAGGTGGTGTCCCGGCTCGTGCTGACGCCGCTTATGGTATAGCCGTAGAAGATGGAGCTGCGGCTGCGGGTGTCGGCGTATTCGGTCTTGAGCTTGCCGTCGTTTATGGTGCCGTCGGCGTTGCGGCAGCCCGTGCCCACCCCGTCGGGGTCCTGTTCGGCCGACACCGGGTCGCTGCCGTCGATGCGCACCTTGCCTTGGAAGGGGACGATGCCGATCTTGGACCGGGTGGCGGCGCTGGAGTCGGAGGGCATGATGAGATCCACCAGGCTGGAGGCGGCCGTCTTGGCGTTGGCGATGGGCGTGCCCCGCATGCTGCCGGTGGCGTCGAGCACGAAGACCAGCTCGATGTCGTTGTAGCCGGCGCAGGCTTCGGCCGTGACGGTCTGCGGGCTGGCGCCGAGCAGGTTGGTCAGGGTCCTGGAGACGGACTCGGAGGCCGTGACGCAGACGCTGCGGGTGGCCCCGCCCGAGACGATGTCGATGGCCGTGGCCGCGGGATCGTTGGCGAGCAGGTTGGTTTTGACCGCCGAGGAGACCTTGCCGGTGGTCACGTCGGGATCGTCGGGCAGTTGCAGGCTGCCGGCCAGGGCGGCGGCGTCCACGGCGTTTTGCAGCTTGTTGCGCGCCACGTAGATCCGGCCGAGGTCCAGGGCCACGCCGGTGGCGGCGATGACCGCCACCAGGCTGGCGGCGAGAATGACGCCCGTTGCCCCGCGCTGGTCGCGGCTAGTTCGTCTCGGGCAGAGCCACGGTAACGCCGGCCGAAAGCGTGAACGGATCCGTGCCCAGAGTGTTGGATGTGCTGCTTTGGGACTGGGCATCGGACGAAGGTTGGAAAAATGCCGTGAAGACATGGTCCACCTGCACTGTTACGTTGTTGTTGGCGTCGCGGTCGGAGATGTTCACACTGGTCGCGTCGGGATCGTCCGGGGAAACCAGGTGCTGGATGTAGGAGGCCACGCCGGACGTGTCGCCCCCGTCCCGGACCAGCATGCGCGCGCCTTCCATGGCCGCGTTTTGCAGGGTCGAGTATTGCAGCAGCGCCCGGGCCCCTTCCAACAGCACCATCAGGAGGGGAACCAGGACGAGGAGGCCGATGGCCATCTCCATGGCGGCGATGCCGCGTTGGCCGTGTGTCGTGTCGCGTTGCCGCATGGGTGCCATCCTTCCCGCCGCCGTGTGGTCGCCAGGGGACGAGGCCGGGCGGTAGGTGATGCGAAATTTGCAATAATCATGCGCAACGATCGGGCGGCGGCCGACCGATCGGCCGGGAAAGCCCGTCGGCGCTCCGTGAAGGGCCGTTATCGGCGGTCGCCACGCCCGAAGTACATGCTTTTCGATCCATTGGTCGTAGACCGGCGGTCGACGTAACGGGAATCGATCCATGAATTGTGGATCGGCCGATGACAGGCAGCGTATTTACCCGTCCCGGCGGCTTTGCTATGGTCGGCAGGCGTATGGAAGGGGGATGGTCCGTGAAAGGCGTGGGAAAAAGGGTCCTGGCCGTGACCTTGGCGGCGGTCTGCGCGCTGGCCGGCCTGGGACTGACCGGCTGCGGCGGCGTGAAGGGCAAACATGCCCTGATGGAATCTTCCGGGTCCGCGGCCCTGGCCGCCGGTGACGCGGCCCTGACCCGGGGGGACCGCAACGAGGCCGGCCGACAGTATCTGATCGCCCTCAAGAAGGGCGGCGACCCGGCCAAGGCGCACACCCGGCTGGGCGACCTCTATTTGTCTTCCGGCATGGCCATCGACAAGGCCCGCTTCGAATACGAACAGGCGCTCAAGGCCGACGCCAAGTTCGCCCCGGCCGTGCAGGGGCTGGGGTTCGCGCTTTTTCTCGGCGGCGCGCCGAACAAGGCCGCGTCCGTCCTGCGTCAGGCCCTGGACCTCGATCCCGGGCTGTCCCGGGCCGCCGCCCTGCTCGGCACCATCGAGAACCGGCAGGGCCACCCCGCCGAGGCCCTGGCCGTTTTCGACAAATCCCTGGCCGTGGCCTTCGATCCGGACGTGGAGAACAACCGGGGCCTGTCGCTGCTGCTGCTCGGCCGGCCCGAGGAGGCCGTGGCCGCCTTCCGCCGGGCCCTGGCCGCCAAGAAAACCGCCAAGATCGCCAACAACCTGGGCTTGGCCCTGTGCCGCATGAAGCGCTACGACGAGGCCTATGCCGTCTTTGCCTCCGTGGGCTCCCAGGCGGCGGCCTTGAACAACGTCGGCGTCTGCTACATGGAGGCCGGCGACAAGGCGCAGGCCCAGCAGTATTTCGAGCGGGCCATCGCCACCAATCCTTCCTATTACGAAAAGGCCCAGTCCAATTTGAACCGGCTGTCCGCTTCGGAGATGGTCAATCTGCCGTTTGCGGCCCCGGCCGCCCCGGCCCCGGCTGGCCAGGCCCCGGCCAAGCCGGCGCCGGCCGCCGTCCCGTCTCCCGCCGCGACCGCGCCGGCCAAGCCGGTCCCGGCGACGGTGACGCCGCCAAGCCGGGCGCGTTCGGCCGCCGCCCGGAACGCCGCCACGTCGGAAAAGGCCGATCGGGCCGAAATGCCCTGACCGGAGCCGAGGGCGAACGAGACAGGGGAGGGAGGTCGCATGCCGGCCAGCGCCGATTCCACCGCACTGATGCGCGTGCTGGTGGCCGATGACGAGCCGCGTATCCTCGATTTGTTTTCCGAGATCCTGGCCCCGGCCGAGGACGACCTTCTGGCCGGGCTGGACGGGCTGTCCGCCGCGCCGCCGGAACAGGATTCGCAGTTCTCCCTGACCCTGTGCCGCCAGGGCGAGGAGGCCGTCGAGGCGGTGGCGGCCGCCACTGCCGAGGATCGGCCCTATGCCGTGGCCTTCCTGGACGTGCGCATGCCCCCGGGCCGGGGCGGCCTGGCCGCCGCCGAGGCCATCCGCGCCTTGGATCCCTGGGTCCAGATCGTCATGGTCACGGCCTTCTCCGATCTCGATCCGGCCACCATCGCCGCCCGGGTGCCGCCGGCCGACAAGCTCCTCTACATCCAAAAGCCCTTTCACCCGCAGGAAATCTACCAGTTCGCCTCGTCGCTGTGCGCCAAGTGGCGGGCCGAACGGGACTTCCAGACCCTGAAAAACCATCTGGAGTCCCTGGTGGAGGAGCGCACCGCCGCCCTGGCCAACGCCAACCGCAAGCTGACCAGGGAGATGGAGGAGCGCGAGCGCGTCACCCGGCTCATCATTTCGGCCAAGCGGGAGTGGGAGGGGACCTTCGATTCCGTTCAGGATCTCATGCTGCTCGTGGACCAGCAGCGCCGGGTGCGGCGGCTCAATCTGGCCATGGCCCACCGGCTGGGCCTGTCGCCCAAGGACGTGGTGGGCCGGGAATGCCAGTTCCTCTTCGATCTGCCGGACCAGGGCGATGCCCGGTCCCGGGCCGTGCTGGCCATGACCGACGGCCGCTACCATTCCCAGGAGCTGTCCATCCCTAGGCTGCGCGGCGAGTTCCTGATCACCGCCTCGCCCCTGTCCCAGGCCGACGGCGCGCCCCTCGGCACCGTGTTCGTGGCCCACGACATCACCGAGCGCAAGAACCTGGAGCTGCGGTTGCGCCAGAGCCAGAAGATGGAGGCCATCGGCACCCTGGCCGGCGGTATCGCCCATGATTTCAACAATATCCTCGGTATCATCATGGGTTTTACCGAGATGATCCAGAACGACGCCCCGGCCGGCAGCAACCTGGCCCGACGGGTGGAGCATATCCTGTCGGCCTGCCGTCGGGCCCGGGATCTCGTGCTGCAAATCCTCACCTTCAGCCGGCAGAACGACGAGGAGGCCTCGTCGCTGCGCTTGGGGCCCCTGGTCAAGGAGACGCTCAAGCTCCTGCGGGCCACGGTGCCCAATTCCATCATTCTGCGCGGCGACATCCGGCCGGGCCGGGACACCATCCAGGCCGAGCCGACCCAGGTGCAGCAGATCATCATGAACCTGTGCGCCAACGCGGCCCATGCCATGCGGGAAACCGGCGGCGAGCTGACCGTGGGGCTGGAGGAGGTCCCCGCCGCGCAGTGCCACCCGGCCGACGGGACCGCGGGCGGCGACTGCCTGCGCCTATGGGTGACGGACACCGGGCCGGGTATCACCCCGGACATCGCCGAACGGGTCTTCGATCCCTTTTTTACGACCAAAAAGCCCGGCGAGGGCACGGGCATGGGGCTCTCCGTGGTGCACGGCATCGTGCGCAAGTACCATGGCGACATCAAACTCCAATCCACGCCCGGCCACGGCGCCACCTTCGAGGTTTTTTTGCCCCTGGCCGAGGCGACGCCCCGGAACGTCCCGGAGGAGCCCCCCCATCCGTCCATGGGCCGGGGCCGAGTGCTGCTCGTGGACGATGAGGCCGCCTTGGCCGAAATCGGGCAGGAGCTGCTCGAATCCCTGGGCTACGAGGTCATCTCCGCCACCGATCCCCGCCGGGCCCTGGCGCGTTTCCGTGAGTCGCCCCAGGACGTCGATGTGGTGATTACCGATCAGAACATGCCCGGCCTGACCGGGGCCGAACTGGCCAAACAGATGCTGGCCGTGCGACCCGATCTGCCGATCCTCATGCTGACCGGCTTCTCCGAGACCATCAGCCGGGAACAGGCCCGGGCCCTCGGCATCCGGGAGTTCTTGTTGAAGCCCGTGCTGCGCCGCGACCTGGCCAACGCCGTCCGGACGGCGTTGGGAGAAGGGGAAGAAGGGTAAGAGGGATAAGAGGCCTCCGGCGGCCGGGGGCATGATGCCCCCGGACCCCTCGATGCGCGGCCGCCCAGACGGCAATCGAAGACGCTTGCCGCCTGGACGGCCGCGAAGGGTACGTGAAAACGCCCTTGGGCTATGAAAAAAACAGGACAGGGGGGCTGGGGGGAATGATTCCCCTAAGCCAGGTCCAGGGCAGCGCCCTGGCCGCCGGAGGCGAATATTATGACGACGATGACGCGCGAAGCGGTTGGGTATGTTGCGGACGTGGAAGGCGCCGAGGCCACGGTGGTGCTCAGCGCCGAGGCCTCGGACCGGGTCGGGGTCGGGGACATGCTGGTGGTTTCGACGCCGGCCTCGCTGGTTTTCGGCCTGGTGCGGGCCCTGGCCACGCCGGCGCCGTCGGCCGAGGCCACGCCGGACGACCGCCGGCTGGCGATGTTGGCCCTGCTCGGCGAGAGTCTGGGGCCGGACGACGAGAATTTCCTTTTCCAGCGCGGCGTGTCCGTGAGTCCCCGGTTGGGGGCGCCGGTGGCCCTGGCCACGTCCAACGACCTGACCCGCATTTACGCCAAGCCGACCAAATCGAGCGTGGTGGTGGGCAGTCTCCATCAGGACCCGTCCGTGCCGGCCTACGTGGTGGTGGACGACCTGCTCGGCAAGCATTTCGCCGTGCTCGGCACCACGGGTTCCGGTAAGTCCTGCACCGTGGCCGTGCTGCTCCGGTCGGTGCTGGCCGCCCATCCCTGCGGCCATATCGTGCTGCTCGATCCCCACGACGAATATGCCGCCGCCTTCGGGGACCTGGCCGAGTCCGTGGCCCCGGACGACCTGGCCCTGGCCTACTGGCTGCTCGACTTCGAGGAGATGGTGCAGGTCTTTTGCAGTGCCGAACGGCCGTACCGGGAGGTGGAGGCCAACATCCTCAAGGACTGCGTGATGCTGGCCAAGCGGGAATACGTCCAGGGCATGGGCGGCGACGAGGCCGGGCTCACCATCGACACGCCGGTGCCCTACCGGCTGGCCCGGGTGGCGGAGCTGCTCAAGGTGGGCATGGGCAAGCTCGACAAGCCCGAAAGTTCCATTCCGTATTTGCGGTTGGCCAACCGCATCGACGCCCTGCGCCGGGATCGGCGGTTCGCCTTCATGTTCGGCCAACTCACGGTCGAGGACACCATGGCCTCGCTGTTGTCCCGCTACCTGCGCCTGCCCGGGCAGGGACGGTCCATGACCATTTTCAACCTGGCCGGGGTGCCGGCCGAGATCGTGGATGTGGTGGTGTCGGTGCTGTGCCGGCTCATCTTCGATTTCGCCCTGTGGAGCGAGCGGGGCAAGGGCGTGCCGGTGCTTCTGGTGTGCGAGGAGGCCCACCGCTACGTCCCTCGGGACACGGCCCAGGCCTTCGCCCCCACGCGCCGGGCCCTGGCCCGCATCGCCAAGGAGGGCCGCAAGTACGGCGTCTCGCTGGGGCTGGTGACCCAGCGGCCGTCGGAGATTTCCGAGACGGTGCTGTCCCAGGTCAACACGCTGTTCGCCCTGCGCATGAGCAACGAGCAGGATCAGCTCTTCGTGCGCCGGGCCATGCCGGAAAACGCGGCCGGGCTTCTGGCCGCCCTTCCGGCCTTGCGGGCCCAGGAGGCCGTGGCCGTGGGCGAGGGCGTGACCGTGCCCATGCGCCTGCGCCTGCGCGATTTGGGACCCGACGAGCGGCCGCGCAGCGACACCGCCCCCTTCTCCGAGGTCTGGAGTGGCGACCGCCACGACATCGCCTTCATCCGGACGACCATCGACCGCTGGCGGCGGCAGGTGCGCTAGGGCCTTCCTTGTAATGCGCCGCCGAAGAGGGTAGGCAGGAAAACAGACGCCTTCTTCGGAGTGCTGCCGCATGTGGTTTCGCCTGCCGACCCTGGCCGCTGTGCTGGTCGGCCTGTTCTTCGGGAACGCCCTGGCCGGCGGTCCCAAAATCGCGACTGCGCCGACGGCGACCACGGAAATCCATGGCATTACCCTCCCCGATCCCGTGGCTGCCGGTCGGCGCGACAAGTCCTTGCACCAGGCCGGCTACGGTTTCGGTGCGCCAAAGGCCGCGGTAGGCTGCCGCTATCCGGCCGTCATCGCCGACAAGCAGCTCCTCGGCTGGGTCAACGCCTACAGCAAGAAAAACCGCCTGGACCCCCGGCTGGTCTACGCCCTCATCGAGCAGGAATCCCGCTTCAACGCCTGCGCCGTCTCCCCCAAGGGCGCCCAGGGGCTCATGCAGATCATGCCCGATACCCAACGGCTGCTCGGCCTGACCGATCCCTTCAATCCCGAACGCAACATCGCCGCCGGCACACGCTATCTGCGCGCCATGCTGGACAAATTCCAGACAGAGGTGATGGCCCTGGCCGCCTACAACGCCGGGCCGGGTGCCGTGGCCAAGCACGGCGGCGTTCCTCCCTTCGACGAAACCAAGGATTATGTGCTACGGGTGGTCAACCGGTATTTCTTTTTGCGCCTGAAATACCCTGCGGAGGGGATCGGCGCCATTCACAAAAAGCTGGCCCGGGGCGCGGAGACGTCCGGCCCCGCCGCGGAGAATCCATGAGCGAAACGCCCTGGCCCGAACCTGGAACCCCCGCCCCGGACTTCACCTTGCCGGACGCCGGGGGGACGCTGCATCGTCTGGCTGATTTCGCCGGCCGCTGGCTGGTGCTCTATTTCTATCCCAAGGACCTGACCGCCGGCTGCACCACCGAAGCCCTGGAGTTTTCCGCCCTGGTGCCGCAGTTCGCCGCCCAGGAGGCGGCCGTGGTCGGCGTCAGCCGGGATACCCCGGACACCCATACGAAATTCATCCGCAAAAACGCCCTGACCGTCCTGCTGCTGTCCGATGCCGATCACACGGCCCATATGGCCTATGGCGCCTGGCGGCTGAAGCGCACCTACGGCAAGGAGACGGTGGGCGCGGTGCGCTCCACCTTCCTGATCGACCCCGCCGGCGTGCTGCGCCAGGCCTGGCCCAAGGTGGCCAAGGTGGCCGGCCATGCCCAGGCCGTGCTCACGGCCCTGACCCAACATCGCGCCGGAGGCTGAAGCCATGAGCTTGGCCGTCACTCGCCTGGTCTCCGGGGGGCTTATCGCCACCTATCAGTGCCAGAGCGCTTGTCCGCACTGCTTGTACCGGAGCGCGGCCGGCCGGGCTCCGGATTACATCGATCAGGAAACGGCGCGGTTCTGCTTCGCCACGGCCTTGGAACTCGGGGCCGTCTCCATGCACGTGGGCGGCGGCGAACCGCTGGCCGACCCCCTGGGGCTGGCCGGGGTGCTGGCGGCGGCGGCCGAGACGGGCATGGCCATCACCTACGTGGAGACAAGCGGCTCCTGGTACGAGGACCCCGACGAGGCCCGGGAACTGCTGACCGAACTGCGTAATATGGGGCTGGCCTCGTTGCTCGTCTCGATCAGCCCCATGCACAACGCCTGCATCACCTTGCGCCAGACCCTGGGCGTCATCGAGGCGGCCCGGGCCGCCGGCATCGAGGTCCTGCCCTGGCAGGAGCACTTTTTGCCCGACCTCCAGGCCTTCGACCCGGACACCACCCACGGCTTCGACGAATATCTGGCCCGCTTCGGCCCGGGTTACCCGGCCAGCATCCTGGAGCGCACCTGGATCCACCTGGGCGGCCGGGCCTTCGAGCTGTTCGCCCCGGTGCTCGGCCGCCGGCCGGTCGAAACCATCCTGGCCGAGGCCTCGCCGAGCTGCCTGCCGGAATTGTCCGAGGCCGGCCATTTCCACATGGACCTCTACGGCGACTACGTGCCGGGCCTGTGCGCCGGCCTGGCCCTGCGCGTCAGCGACCTGGGCCGGCCCCTCGACCCGGAACGCTATCCCATCCTCGCCACCCTGGCCGAGTCCGGCATCCGGGGCTTCTACGAATACGCCGTCGGCCTGGAGGAATACGTCGCCCGCCCCCAGGGCTACGTCAACAAGTGCGAACTCTGCCAGGATATGCGCCGCCACCTCTCCGAACGCGGCTGGTTCGAATCCACCGAACTCGCTCCGCCCGATTTTTACGCCTCGTTGTAGGAAACGACGAAGAGGCCTCCGGCGGCCGGGGGCATGATGCCCCCGGACCCTTCGACGCGCGGGCGCCCAGGACACAGGGGGGCTGGGGGGAATGATTCCCCCCAGCGGGTCCAGGGCAGCGCCCTGGTCAGGTGGATCCAGGGAGGGGCGTCGCCCCTCCCTGGCCGCCGGAGGCATCTTTTTATTTCTTCCAGTAGGGGTGGGTCAGGTCCTCGAAAGCGGACAGGGCGGCGGTGGAGCCTTCGCCCACGGCGTTGACGATTTGCTGGCTGCCGCCGGTGACGTCGCCGGCGGCGTAGATGCGGGGGATGGAGGTGCGGTTGGCGCGGTCGGTCTGGATGAAGCCGCGGGCATCGAGGGTGAGGCCGAGTTGGGTGGCGATTGCGGTATTGGGGTGCAGGCCGATGGCCACGAACACGGCGTCGGTGGGGATTTCGCGTTCGTCGCCGCCGGAGGCGTCCCGCACGCGCACGGCCGTGACCGTGGTGTCGTCGCCCAAAATTTCCGTGACCTCGGCGTGCATGACGGTGGCGATGTCTTCCTTGGCCAGGGCCTCCTGCAGGTATTTTTCGGCCCGGAAGGCGTCCCGGCGGTGGATGAGGGTGACGTTCACGCCCAGGTTCTTGAGGTGCAGAGCGTCGGTCAGGGCGCTGTTGCCGCCGCCGACCACCACGGCCTTCTTTTCCCGGTAGAGATAGCCGTCGCAGGTGGAGCAGTAGCTGACGCCGAAGCCGAAGTAGCGGTCCTCGCCCGGCACGCCGAGGCGTTTCCAGGTGGCGCCGGTGGTGAGGATGAGGGCCTGGGCCACGTAGACGGCCTTGCTGGTGTAGGCCTCCACGTTGCGGCCGAGTTTCACTTCCTCGATACCTTCGCCCTCGTGGATTTCGGCGTAGTGGCGGGCCTGTTCGGCGATGATTTCCATGAGCCGCTTGCCCGGCACGTTGGCGAAGCCCGGGTAGTTTTCCACCACCGGGGTCAGGGCCACCTGGCCGCCGATGGTGTTTTTCTCCAGGACCACGGCGGACAGGCCGCTGCGGGCGGCGTAGATGGCGGCGGTCAGTCCGGCCGGGCCGGCCCCGGCCACCACCAGATCCACTTCGCGCACGGCCAGGCCGTCCGTCGCCTGGCCGACGGGTGCGGCCTCCGTCGGCTTTTCCAGGGTGACCAGTTCGGTGACGAAACGTTCCTCGGCCATGAGGCCGAGATCGGTCAGGCTGTCGTTGATGACGGTGTGGGGCACGGAGCCGACGTGGTAGCGTTCGGCCAGGGCCTTGTGCTGGGTGGAATCCACGCAGACCGCCGCCACCAGGTCCGGGCGCTCGATGGCGCAGCGGAAGGCGTTGGACACCTGGCCGGGGCAGTAGGGACAGGTTGGACTCACGAAGATTTGGACCTGCCGCTTGTCCGCAATGTCGCGTAGCCGCTGGCGGGAGGCCTCACTCAGGCCGCTTTGGCCGGTGGAAATCCGCATGATGGTTTCGATCAGGGTGCGCGATTCCTCGCCCACCGGCGCGCCGAGATAGCGGATGTCGTAGCGGTCCGGCGCGAGGAGCAGGGTGGGGGAGAATGTCACGCCCCGGGCCCGGGCCTGTTCGCTGTCCACGGGATGGACGGTGAATGTGAGCTTAGTAGCAATTTCAGAAAGTTCGTGGCACAGTCTGGTCACAAAATCATTATATGGAGTATTTGTAGCGGGATCGGTGAAGAGCAGGAGGTCCACCGGCTCACGCATCCCTTTGAAGAATTTTTCGAGTTCGGGCAGATTATCGGCTGGAATGAGGCGGGACGGGGTGTTGGCGGCGTTGGGCGAGGCATCGGATGCGACCATGACCGGCTCCTTGGAAAGAGGGCATTGGATCATGCTCTACCCGAAGCCCGCGGCCCTGGCAAATTTCCCCGCCGGATGGCGCCGTCGTCACGGCGACGGGGGCAAGACGGGCAGCGGGGGACGGTCGTCAGGCCGTCGGATCGGCCACGACGAATCCCAGTTTGGCCAGGCCCTGCCGGTCCGCCTCCCATGAGGCCCCGGAGGTGGTCAGGTAGTCCCCTACCATCAGCCCGTCGGCGCCGACGGCCATGGGCGCCAGCGGATCGGTCGCGCCGAAGACGGTCGGCCGGCCGCCGCACAGGCGGATATGCCGGTCGGGCAGGAAGAGGCGCAGCAGGATGACGATGCGCCGGGCCTCGTCGGGCGTGAGGATGGGACGGTTCCCGAGCGGTGTCCCCGGGATGGGGGAAAGGAAGTTGACGGGAATGGAGACGGCGCCGGCCTCCAGCAGGGTGCGGGCCAAATCGGCCCGGTCCTGCCAGCTTTCCCCCATCCCGAACAGACCGCCCGAGCAGATGGCGATGCCGTGCTTCCGGCAGGCGGCCAGGACGGCCAGGTTGTCGTCGAAGCGGCGGGTGGTGCAGATGTTCGGATAGAAGGCCCGGGAGGTTTCCAGATTGTGGTGGTAGGCGGCCAATCCTGCGGCCTTGAAGCGTTCCAGGGTATCCTCGTCGAGGACGCCGAAGGAGGCGTCGGGGGCCATGCCCAGGTCCCGGATGCCGCGCATGGCTGTGACCGCCAGGGCCAGGTCCCCGGCCGGCAGGGCTTTGCCCGAGGCCACCATGCTGAATCGCGCCACCCCGACGCGGCGCATGGCCTCGGCCGCCGCCACGATGCGCTCCGGGTCGAGAAACGGATATTCGGAGACGTTGGTGGCGTAATGCCCGGACTGGGCGCAAAAGGCGCAATTTTCTCCGCAACGCCCGGACCTGGCGTTGATGATGGCGCACAGCGAGGCTTGCCGCCCGATCCTGGCGCGACGGACGGCGTCGGCCGTCCGGCCCAGGACGGCCAAGGCCTCCCCGGTGGCCTGGGGAAGGACGGAAAGGAGTCGGTCCTGTTGGGAACTCTTGAGAAAGCCGCCGGCCGTCAGGGTTTGGGCCAGCTCCTTCGCCAACGTGTGCAACGCATTCATGGCACCCACCTCGGGGGCGGCACTGTAGTCGTGGCGGCATCGCGGCGCAAGCGCCCCCGCCTCGCCGCCGTCGGGCGGCGGCTGGCCGCGGCGGCCCTGGCCGTGGCGCTGGTCGCGGCGGCCGTGACGGCCGTCCCGGCGTCGGCCGTGGGCGCGCCTCCGGAGGCGCATCCCCAGCATCTCACCGTGGTGCTGGACAACGACTATCCGCCCTATGTCTTCCCGACCGCGGACGGCGGCTATCAGGGCATTCTCATCGACATGTGGCGGCTTTTTGCCGCCAAGACCGGCGTGCCCGTGACGCTGCGGCCCATGGATTGGGACGCGGCCCAGGAAGCCGTGCGCGCGGGCCGGGCCGACGTCATCGACATGTTGTTCAGGAACGAGGCCAGGGAGAAAATATTCCTTTTTTCCAAGCCCTACACCGCCGTGCCGGTGCCGGTCTTCGTCCACAAGGACATCGGCGGCATCCGTGACATCGACGGCCTGCACGGCTTCACGGTCGGGGTGAAGCGGGGCGACGCCACTCTGGACTACCTGCGGGAGCACGGCGTGACCTCCCTGGCGGTCTTTGACGGCTATGAGGACGTGGTCCGGGCGGCCAAGGACGGGGGCATCAAGGTCTTTTGCACCGATAAGTTTCCGGGGCTCTACTATCTTTACAAATTCGACCTGGAGCACGATTTCCGGCTGGCCTTCATCCTCTATTCCGGGACCTTCCACCGGGCGGTGCGCAAGGGCGATGCACCGCTGCTGCGTTTCGTGGAGGACGGATTTGCCCGGATCACACCGGAGGAGCGGGCGGCCATCGACCGGCGCTGGCGGGGGGCCGAGCTGCCGCTGTCGCCCCTGCACGGCTATGGGCCGTGGATTGCCGGCGGCATCGGGGTCGCCGTCCTGATCCTGTTGACGTTTAATGTGGTCCTGCGGCGCACGGTGCGGCGGCAGACCGCGCGCCTCAACGACCTGCTGGCGGCCGTGACCCGCAGCGAGGAGCGCTACCGCGAACTGGTCCAGGGCGTGGGCAGCGTGATCGTGCGCCTGGACCCGGACGGGGTCGTGACGTTTTGCAACGAATACGCCCGGCAGGTTTTCGGCCCCGCCTCCGGGGACTTGATCGGCCGGACCTTTACGGCGCTCATCGGGCCGGAGGCCCAGGCCCTTCCCGAAGAAATGGAGAATCTGCTGCGCGATCTCGCCCTGGCCCCGGCTTCCGGCTTGGCCCTGACCAGGGAGGGGGTGCGGCGCACCGGCGACCGCATCTGGGTCGCCTGGGCCATCCGGCCCCTGCGCGACGCCTCCGGCCAGGTGCTCGAAATCCTCTGCGTCGGCAACGACGTCACCGAGCGGCGCCGGGCCGAGGAGGCCTTGCGCGAAAGCGAGGAGCGCTATGCCCTGGTGGCGCGCGGGGCCAACGACGGCATCTGGGATTGGGACATACGGACGGATTCCGTCTATTATTCGCCGCGTTACAAGGAAATCCTCGGCTATGGCCCGGATGATCTGTCCAAGGACCCGGCCGTCTGGACCAAGCGGGTGCATCCCGATGACCTGAAGCTGGTGTTGCGGGCGAACCAACGCTGCATCGACGGCGAGGCGGACACCTTTGCCGTGGAATTCCGGATGCGGCACCGGGACGGTTCCTACCGCTGGATTTTGAGCCGGGGCGTTTCCCTCCGGGACGCCACCGGCCGGGTGATCCGCATGGCCGGCACCCATTCCGACATCACCCGCCGGCGCAAGGACGAGGCGGCCCTGCGCGAGAGCCAGGACCAGCTGGCCAAGATCTTTCGCCTGACGCCGGCCGGGTTGGTCCTGGTCACCCGGCGCGATGAGCGGATCATCGATCTCAACGAGGCCTGCGCCCGGATGTTCGGGGCCGCGAAAAAGGAAGTCCTGGGCCATACGGTGGCGGAGTTCGGCTTCTGGCACCACAGTGAGGATCGGGAGGCCATCGCCGCCACCCTGACCGAGTACGGCAGCGTCCTGGGCAAGGAAGTGGAACTGCGCCGGATGGACGGCTCCATCCGGGTCGTCCTCTATTCCGGCGTGTTCAACCAGGCCTTTGGGGAGCCCTGCGTCCTGGCCGTACTGGTGGACATCACCGAGCGCAAGGCCATGGAGCAGGCCCTAGTTCGGTCCAAGGAAGTCGCCGAGGCGGCCAACCGGGCCAAAAGCGAATTCCTCTCCACCATGAGCCACGAGATACGCACCCCCATGAACACCATTTTGGGCATGGTGGACGTGCTGGCCGGCACGTCACTGACCGAACGCCAGTCCCATGCCCTGCGCTCCATCAAGATCGCCGGCGGCAACCTTTTGGGCTTGCTCAACAATATCCTCGACCTGTCCCATATCGAGGCCGGCGGCCTCATCATGGAGGAAAAGGTCTGCGACCCGACGGACCTGACCGGGAAAGTGGTGGCCATGTTGCAGCCGGATGCCGGGCGCAAGGGCGTGGAGCTGCGGTTGGAGGCGGCCGCGGATCTGCCGCGCCAGGTGTATTGTTGCCCGGAGCGCATCCGGCAGGTGCTGGTCAACCTGGTGGGGAACGCGATCAAGTTCACCCCCCAGGGGGAAATCGTCGTCTCCGTGGCCGCGGAACGGGAAAATGCCGAGGACCCCCGGCTGCGCTTTGCCGTGCGGGATACGGGCATCGGCATCCCGGCCGACCGGCAGGGCATCATTTTCGACCGCTTCACCCAGGCCAACGCCTCGTCCAGCCGCCAGTACGGCGGCGTGGGCCTGGGCCTGGCCATCTGCAAGCGACTGGTGGAGATGATGGGCGGCACCATCGGCGTCGTCAGCCGCGAGGGCGAGGGCTCGACGTTTTGGGTGCACCTGCCGTTGCGGCCGGCTTCGGCGGCGACGCCCTCGCCGGCCGTGCCGCCCCGGCGGGCGCGGGCGAGGCCCTCGGGCCGGGTGCTGCTCGTGGAGGACAGCGCCACCAATGCCGAGGTGATGCGCCTCATGCTCGAAGACGCGCCCTTCGAGCTGACCTGGGCCCCGAGCGGTCAGGCCGGCCTGGAGGCCTTTCGCGAACAGCCCTTCGACGTGGTGCTGATGGACGTGGAGATGCCGGAGATGGACGGATACGCCACGACCGAGGCCCTGCGCGCCCTGGAGCGGGAACTCGGCCGGCCCCACACGCCGGTCGTGGCCCTGACCGCCCATGCCTTTGACGAACACCGGCAGCGCGCCCTGGCCGCCGGCTGCGACGATTTTCAGATCAAACCCGTGCCCAAGGGCAAGCTTTTGGATATTCTGGAGACGTGGATGGCGGTGCGGGCCTGATGGTGGTCTTCCCTTGTGGACCCTTTCCATTCGGAATAGACTAAGAGCATAGGAGAGCCGCGCTGGCGATGCTTGCGCGAACCGGAATTTCGGTTTAGAATTACAAAAAGGAAAGGAGGGCAACATTTCATGAAAGCTCTGATTTTTCCGCTTCTTATGGCATTAGCTTTGCTGGTCGGCTGCAAGGGTACCGAAGAAAAACCGGCCCAGACGCAGCAGAAACAAACCACCACCGCCCCGGCTCCGGCCGCGACCCCGGCTCCGGCTGCGACGGATGCCGCCAAGACGCCGGCCGCCCCTGCCGCTCCGGCTCCGGCCGCGAATACGCCGGCCGCGCCTGCCAATACGGCAAAGTAGCCGAACGCCGGCGCATGATGCGGATGCCGCGCGGGGACGCTTGTCGCCGCTTCCGGGGCTGCGGTCCTGGAAAATGATCGTTTTGGCGGTATTCGACGCATGGAAGCCCTCCGGGGATATCCCCGGAGGGCTTTTTCGTGCCGTCCGGCCTCCTGTCCTCAGGCCCGATCCCCGGCCGCGAAGCCCGAGGCGAAGGCCCAATGGAGGTTGAAACCGCCCAGCCGGCCGGTGACGTCGAGGAGTTCCCCGATCACGTAGAGGCCTGGTACGCCGGTCGCCTCCAGGCTTTTTGAGGAAATGCCGTCCGTGGCCACGCCGCCGGCCGTGACTTCGGCCTTGGTCCAGCCGGCGGTGCCGGCCGGCGTGCAGGGGAAGGCGGCCAGCCGGTCGGCCAGGGCGCGCTGCCTTTTGGGTGAAAGCCCGGCCACCGGCCCGGACAGGCCGAGATGGCGGCAGAGTGCCCCGGCCAGGCGCCTGGGCAGCAGCCCGGCCAGGGCGTTGTGGATTTCCTGCTTGCCGGCGCCGGCCAGGTGCGCCGCCACATCCACGCCGGGCAGGAAGTCGATGCGCAGTTCCGTCCCCGGCGTCCACGCCAGGGAGGCGTCGAGTACCGCCGGCCCGGAGAGGCCCCGGTGGGTGAAGAGCAGATCGCCGGCCACCGTAGTCGTTCCCACGGTGAGGCGGACCGGCAGGGCGATGCCGGCCAGCTCGCGGCAGAGGTCGGCCATGTCCGGTCCGGCCGTGAGCGGCACTAGGCCGGGGCGAAGCGGCGTCACCGCGAGGCCGAAGCGCCGGGCCAGGGCGTAGCCCAAGCCGGTCGCCCCCAGGGCCGGCCAGGACTGTCCGCCCAGGGCCAGGACCAGCGCGGTCGAGTGCACGGACCCGGCCGCGGTGGCCACGACAAAGGCGTCGCCGTCCTGGCACGCACCCCGGACGGTCGCGTCGAGGAGGCAGCGGGCCCCGGCCTGGCGGGCTTGGCCCTCCAGAAAACGGGCCATGGCCCGGCCGCCGTCCCGGCAAAACACCTTGCCGCCGGCCTCGGCCGCGGTGGCCACCCCGCCGGCGGCCAGCCATTCCAGAAGATCGGACGGCCCGAACCGGGCCAGGACGGATTTGGTGAAATGGGGATTGGCGCACCGGTAGTCCGATGCGCCAACCTCCAGATTGGTGCAGTTGCAACGGCCGCCGCCCGAGGCCAGGACCTTGCGCGCCGGCGTGGCGGCGTGGTCGATCACCACGACCCGGCGTCCACGCCTGGCGCAGGCCATGGCGCAGGTCAGTCCGGCGGCTCCGGCTCCGAGAATCGTCACATCGGCCTGCATGGTCCCTCCCGCGGCGGTGGTGCCGGACAGCCGCCGCAGGATCGGGGCGCGTCGTCGCGTCCTACACGGTCCGCTTCTCCCAGTCGGCCGGCGAGGGAGTGCCTTCGGCGTCCTCCCAGCCGGTGACCATGGCCTTGATGTAGCTCATCGGCGTGTGCCCGGTGGTCGCCATGTAAACGTGCACCACCAAGAAGACAAGGACGGCGAAGGCGCCGGCCAGATGCCAGGCGGACACCGTGGGCAGTCCCAGGAAGCCCAGTCCCAGGGCCGCCCAGTCATGGAAGAGGTAGTAGAGCAGCCCGGTGATCATCATAAACGGCAGCAGCAGCGAGGTCAGCGCCAGGTAGGTCAGCCGCTGCAAGGGGTTGTGCTTGGACGTGGGACTCTTGGGGCAGGGGTGCTCCCGGCCGAGGAAGATGCCGTAGGCGTAATACCATATGACCGCGAACATCTTTTTCGTGGTGGGCACGTACTGTTTCCATTCGCCGGTGGTGGCCAGCCAGAAGACGAAGAAGACGAAGGCCACCAGCCAGGCGATGCCCAGGGCGGAGTGGACGGCCACGGCCCGTTTGAAGCCGAGCAGGACGTAGGAACCGTGTACTTCCAGGCCGGTGATGAGCAGGCCGATGATAAGGAGCGCCTGCAACCAGTGCCAGAAACGCTCGTAGCGGGTGTAGAGGTAGAATTTCCCCGTGGTGTCAGGTGTGGCGGTAGACATCTTATCTTCTCCTGTAGGCGGCGATAATGCGCGTGAGCCCGTGGATCAGGACGGCCAGCAGGGCTGCGGCCACGGCCAGGGTGCCCACGGTGGAGATGCCGGCGTGGACGTCGCGTCCCGGCAGGTACACGCCCGGCAAGCCCTTGAGCCGGCCGTTGACGGCGTGGCATTCCCGACAGGTCAGGGCCTGTTCCTTGGGGGCCACCATGTGGGTGGTGGGGAAGAAGTATTCGGTCTTGACGAAGCCGACTTCGCCGGAGAACGGCAGGTTCACGTAGGCCATGCCGGCGGCGACCGCGGGCTTCCAATTCAGGCCGGTCCAGAAGGCCGTCGGATCGTCGGGGCCGAACAGGTGGGGGAAGACCAGGGTCTTGTTCACCTTGTCGTAGGGCTGTGAGCCGGTATGGCGCTTGAACGGCATGATCCGCGAATGGGGGTCGTCCGGCGAGCCCACGGGGTGGTTGACGCTGACGATCGTGGTCGGATCGATCTTGTCGGTGACCATGACGTTCTTCATGGTGCCATTGAACCAATAGTAGGTGGGCACGACGTTCTTTTCCCAGACGAAGGCCCCCTTTTTGGAATCGTAGGTCGGCCGGTCGTAGGGCCCCATCGTCTTGAAGGGCTTGCCCTCGGCGTTGCGCTTGCCGGCCGCGGACCAATCCCAGGACATCTTGGTCGGCAGCACCCGGGCGAACTTCGGGATATGGCAGGACTGGCAGGCCACCCGGTCGGTGTGGTCATTCATCTTGGCGTCGTGCTTGTGCGGCTTGAGGCCGTGGCAGGATTCGCAGGTGATCTTGGAGGCCAGGTCGGCTTCGGTCAGGCTGATGGGCCCGGCGGAGGCCGGCGAGGCATAGAGCCGGCCGGCGATGAAGTGGTTTTTGGTGGTGTGGCAGCGCTGGCAGGTGAAGTTGAGCCCGGCGGCGTCCATATGCACGTCGAGGGCCTTGTTCGGCATGGCCATGGAGCTGTCGAGGTCGCCGTGCTTCACGCCGTTGCCGCCGCCGCCGTAGAAGTGGCAGGCGCCGCAGTTCTTGCGGCCCGGCAGGCCGACCTTGGCCACGATCTTCCGATAGTCCGGCGGCAGGTAGGTTTTGCCGTTTTCCGGGAACAGCGTCGGCTTGGTGGCCGGATAGCCGGCCTTGGTCGGAAACTTTTCATACGTATGGGTGGTGTCGTGGCAGACCAGGCAATCGACCTTGGTCTGGGAGGAGAAGTCGAAGTCCTTGTTCTTCCAGCCGTAGCCGATATGGCAGGAGGTGCAGCGCGGTTCGTTGGTCGGCACGGAGATGCAGAAGTTGTTGAGCGTCCTGCCGTACTTCCCCATCTTCTTCCCGTTGAAATCGACCACCCAGGTCCAGTGAAGGGTGTGGTGGAGCTGGGTGGCGGCATTGGTATGGCAGGACAGGCAGGCGGCGGTCACCTCCTCGGGCGAGGTGAAATCCTTTTTGAGCGCCTCGAAGGTGGAGTGATCCGCCGTGGTCCAGCGGGCGCCCGGGGCGTTCACGGCGCTGCGGGCCCGTTCGACGGCCGGGGAGGCCGTTTCCGGGGACTCGGCGTCGCTTTGCGGCGGGATGCCCACCAGCAACAGCGCGGCCAACACGGCCAAACCGCCCAGGAATTTCCAGAATGGCGAAGGCTCTCGCATGGTCCCCTCCTCTCCTCAGGTCGGCCGGGACAGGGCCGGGTCAGGCCGGAGCGCAGAAACTGCGAACGACACGCGCGCTCGTTTTGCGACGTAAGCGGAAGGCAACGGAAAACCAAGTTTTCTTTCCCATAGCACGGGGAGGCGGGCGGGGGAAGCGCGGGGCGGTATTTTAGGGAAAATTTCCGGGGGTCGACGCCCCTGCGGCCGGAGCGTCACAGGATCTTCACGGTTTTGCGGCACGGGCGGGCTAGGCTGCCTCCCCAACGTCACGGGAGGAACGCGCAAGACACTTGCGCGGTTGCGGCTATCCATGCGCTTACAGCACGTACTCCTGCTTTTTTGTCTGGCCGTGGGCGTCGTCCCGCTGGCCGTCACCGGTTGGGTCAGCACCCGCCAGGCTTCCCACATCCTGTCCGACCAGGCCTTCGCGGATCTGGCCGCCGCCCGGGACAGCCGGGCCGCGGCCCTGGCCAGCGCCGTGGATGCCTTTTTGCGGGAAGCGGCCATCATGTCCCGGGTCAAGGAAGTCTATAATGCCGTGCCCATGACCAGGGATTATTTCATGGGCGCGAAACCGGGTCGTCCGGCGCCGGTGGACACGGCCGAATACAAGGACATGCACGACTACCTGGCCCCGGCCTTCGCGCCGTTTACCGAGGTGCTCGGCTTTCGGGACGCGCTGCTGGTGGCCGATGACGGCCGGGTGCTGTTCGGCTTTGCCAGGGCCGCGAGGTGGGCCGGGACGTGAAGACGGGGCCGCTGGCCGACTCCGGTCTGGCCGTGGCCTGGCGCCAGGCCATGGCCGGTCGGACCGTCTTCGCGGATTTTGCGCCGTACCCGCCGCTTGGCGGGGTGCCGGCCGCCTTCGTGGCCGCGCCGGTCAAAAATCATACCGGCACCATGATCGAGGCGGCGGCCGTGTTGCGCCTGCCCGGCCAGGTGCTGACGGCCATCATGGACCGAGGCGGGGAAACGGGCTTGGCCCGGGAATACTTCCTGGTGGGCGGCGACGGTCGGGTGCGGCTGGCCGGCGGCGGCGCCGCTGCCGCCTCCCTGGCGGACGATCCGGCGGTTGTCCGCGCCCTGGCCGGCGAAACCGGGCGCCTGCTGCAACCGGACGGCCATGGCGGCCGGCGGCTGGTCGCCTTCGCCCCGGTCCGTCTGGACCAGGTCGTCTATGCCCTGATCGCCCGGGAGCCGGCCCAGGCGGCCTTTGCCGCCGCAGCCGGCCTGCGCCGGGTCTCCCTGGCCGTGGCCGGCGTGACGGTGCTCGTCATCTTCCTGGCCGTGACGCTGTTCGTGCGCCGGGCCGTGTCCCGTCCCCTGGGGAAGCTGCTGGCCTATCTGGCCGCCGTCACCGGCGGGGATTTCGCGGCCGAGCCGCCCCGCCTGCGCGGCGAACTCGATGCCGTGCGCCAGGGCCTGACCGCCATGGTGGCGGAGATCAAAAACAAGCTCGGCTTTTCGTCCAGCATCCTGCGGGCCGTGCCCCTGCCCTGCCTGGTGGTCGATCCCGAGGGCCGGCTCCTGTTCGCGAACGCCGCCCTGACCGGCCTGCTCGGCCGACCGGACGGGACCGCCGGACCGGTCGGCCGGCCGCTGGCCGAATATATCGGTCCCGATGCCACCGTGACCGCCCAGGTGCTGGGCTGCCTGGCCGACCGGAGGTCCCGGCTCGGCCTGGAAGAGATCCTGGAGGTGGGCGCCGGCCCCGCCCGGCACGTCCGGCTGGACGCGGCCCCGCTCTACGACCTCGACGGGGCCTGCCTCGGCGTCTTCGCCCTGGTGGTGGACCTGACGGAGAGCCGGTCCCGGGAGGCGCTCCTCGCTTCGCGCAACGCCACCCTGCACCGGGTGGCCGGCCAGGCCGAAGCCATCGCCCGCCATGTGGCCGACCGGGCCGGGGCCCTGTCCGACCGGGTGGCCGCCGTATCCGACGGGGCCATGAGCCAGACGGCCAAGTTGCAGGAGACGGCCGGGGCCATCGAAAATCTCAACGCCTCCCTCGATGCCGTGGCCTCGGGGGCCGAGGGGGCGGCCGGCGGGGCCGAGGCGGCCATGGCCGAGGCTCGGGCCGGCCATGAGGCCGTGCGGCGCACCGCCACGGCCATCGCCCGGGTGAGCACCCTGTCCGACACCCTGCACCAGAGCATGGACGCCCTGGGCAGCCGGGCCGCTTCCATCGGCGGCATCGCCGCCGTCATCGCCGACATTGCCGACCAGACGAACTTGCTGGCCTTAAACGCCGCCATCGAGGCGGCCCGGGCCGGCGAGGCCGGACGCGGCTTCGCCGTGGTGGCCGACGAGGTCAGAAAGCTTGCGGAAAAGACCATGGCCGCCACCCGCGAGGTGACGACGACGGTCCGGGCCGTCCGCGAGGCCGTCGGCGACAGCGCCGGCAAGGCCGAGGAGGCCACCGCCGCCGTGGGCGAGGTGGACGGGCTGGTGGCCCGCTCGGGCGACAGCCTGGGCGTCATCGTCGCCCGTTGCGAGGAGGCGGCCGGGGCCGTCCGGGCCATCGCCTCCTCGGCCAAGACCCAAGCCACGGTCCACGACGCCATCAGCCGGGCCGTCACCGACATCGGCACGGTGGCCGCCGAGACGTCCCAGGGCATGGACACGGCCGCCGCGGCCGTGGCCGACCTGGCCGCGCAGGCCGGCGAGCTGATGCGCCTGATCGAGGAAATGCGCGAGGAGCCGGCGGCCTTCTGACGCCGCCGCCATCACGACAACTAGGCCGGCGGCCCGGTATGACGTCTGTCGCCCGTCGCCGTCCGGCTAGTCGCGGGCGAGCAGGGTGGCCCGGCTGGAGAAGATGCGCGGGTTGGCCATGGCCCGGAAGCCGGCCGCCAGGGCGATGTCCACCGTCTTGGCGTAGTTTTCCGCCGTCACGAAGAAATTCGGCTCCATGAGCAGCATGCGGCCGCCGGGCCGGAGCAGGCCGTGGGCTTCCGCCATGAAGTGGCCGATGTCCGGGACCTCGTGGGCGATGTAGCAGGCCAGGATGGCGTCCACGGGAACGGGGCAGCCGATGGCGTCGGGGCGGCACTGCTGGAAGCGGATGCGGTTGAGCAGGCCGGCGCGGTGGGCCCGCTGGCGGGTCCGTTCCAGCATGACCGGCTGGAGGTCCAGGGCTACGACCAGGCCGTTTGGCCCCACCATGCGGGCCATCGGCAGGGTGAAAAAGCCCGGGCCGCAACCGATGTCGGCCACGGTCTCCCCTTCCCGCACCACATCGCGCAGAATCTTGCCGGGACGTTGCAGCCATTTGCGCCACGGCCGCAGCAGCCAAGTGGAACATTTGGCCGGGCAGACCCGGCCGCCGCCGGGATGCGGCGTTGTGTCAGTCGCCATACGGCATTCCCTCCGTGTCTCGCGTTTTCCCGGGCGGACGGTCCGCCCGGGGCCCCTCCCTGGGAAAAATGTCGGCGCCGGCTCAGGGCAGCCGTTGCGCTGGCGTCCCTTGCCAGCGGCTTCCGGCCGGCAGGGTTTCGCCCTTCATGAGCAGGGACAGGTCGCCCAGGGCGGCGTCGTCGCCCAGGCTGGTGCCGTAGAGCACGGTGGTCTTGAGGCCGACCGTGCAGCGCTTGCCCACCGTCACCCCGTCCACCTTCATCACCCGGTCCTCGAACAGATGGGTTTGCAGGTTGGCGTCCTCGTTGAGGGCCGCCTCGTCGTCCACGTGGATGCAGTCGAATTCCGTGTACCAGGACGAATCGATGTAGCAGCGCCGGCCGATCTTCATGCCGAGCAGCCGCAGCGGCCAGGCGATGAACGGCGTCCCCCGCAGCAGGTCGAGGAAGAAATACACCCCGAAGTTTTCGTAGACGCCGGTCACGAGTTCGGTACGCCAGATGAAATGGCACCACAGCGGATGTTGGCTGGCCCGATAGCGGCCGACCAGCAGCCATTTGAAGGCGATGACCACCAGGAAGCCCAGGCCGCCGAAGAGCAGGTAGAGCGGCGGCAGTAGGGTCACTTGCAGCCACAGCGGCGTGGTCTCCTGGATCAAGTCGATGATGTTCATCAGCATGGTGGCCGTGGCCACGAACAGGGTGCAGGGCAGGGTCACCCGGAAGAATTCGATGCAATAGCGGATCAGGACCAGATGCCGCGGCGGCGCGTAGGTCCGGCTTTCGGCGAAATGCTCGGCCTGCTGGCGCCGGGGCAGCAGCAGCGAGGGCGAGCCGAACCAGGAGGTGCCGTCCGGGATGGGATTCCCCTGCGGGGGCGTGGACAGGCAGCCCACCAGCACGCCGCTCCCCAGCACCTTGCCCTGGGGCACCAGGGCGCTGTTGCCGACGAAGGTCCTGTTGCCCACGTGGACGTAGCCGATGGCGATTTCCCCGCCTTCCACGCGCGGCGCGCCGATCATGACGTCGTCGGCCAAAAAGCAGGCGTCGCCGGCCACCAGCATTTCCGGCTCCACGTGGCGCACGGTGGAGATTTCCGAGCCCCGGCCGATGTGGGCCCCCAGGATGCGGAACCAGGGCTTGAGATAGAGGGTGGAGTAGAGGGTGCCGAGCACCTCCAGGCTCACCTCCATCAGATGCCCGAGGAACCATTTGCGGTAGTAGAACCAGCTGCGCACCGGGAAGACGCCTTCATGGATGCGCGGCAGCAGCAGCCATTTGAAAAGCGCCACTTCGGCGCAGATGCCGAGCACGATGCCGATGCCCACCACCGGGGCGTAGAGCAGCCACCAGTAATAGGGATCGATGTAGTCCAGCCGCTCCATGAGGAGCATGCCCGGAAAGACCGCGCCCTCGACCAGGAGCGGATAGAGAAAGACGCCGACGGCGAAGGCCAGGCCGTAGCCGAAGGACCACATGGGCTTGGTCTCCAGGGGATGGGCCGGGCCTGCCGGCATCGCCGGCGACCCCTCGTAGCGCTCCCCGGCCGGAATGCGTCCGTGCTCGGGCAGGTAGGACATGTCGCCCAGGACCGCGCCGTCCTCCATGACGGTATGGCCGCCCAGGACCGAGCGGCTGCCCACCACGCAGTTCTTGCCGATGGCGATGGGGGCGAGCTGCAACCAACCGTCCTCCACCCAGGAGCCGTCGACGCTGGAGTCGAAGCCCACGCTCGTGCCGTCGTCCACCGACAGGAGGTCCGGCGTGGCCAGGCCGGCGCCGCCCATGAACACATCCCGGCCGATGCGGGCGCCGAGCAGGCGGTAGTAGAGGGAGAGGAGCGGCGTGCCGGCCAGGTACTTGATGGCCACGGCCCGGGTGAGCTGGCGGACGAACCAGAAGCGCAGGTAGTACCAGCCCCACAGCGGATGCTTGCCCGGCTTCATGCGGCCGAGCAGGACCCATTTGGCGATGATGACCATGACCAGCAGCACCGGCAGGGAGATGCTGTAGACCAGCAGCGCCGGGATGATGGAGGCGAGGAGGGTCCAGCCGTCCAGGATCAGGTAGGCCGAGGTGAAAAAGGGTCCCAGCCATTGCCAGGCGTAGATGCCGGCCAGGATGAGCAGGCCTAGGGCCTGGCCCAGGGCGCACAGCCGGTAGCGCCGGCCGGTCGGCGCCATGTAGGGCGTCCGGGGTTCGGCCTGGGTCGCGTGCCGGGTCTTTTCCCGCGTATCCAGCGCCGCGGCCAGCTGTTCGATGGTCGGATACTGGTAGATGTCGCCGATGGAGGCGGCTTCCAGGCCGGGTTCGCGTCGGAGTTTCGAGGCCACGGTGGCGGCCAGCAGGGAATGCCCGCCGAGGTCCAGGAAAAAGTCGTCGACAATGGAGACCGCCGGCCGGCCGAACACGGCGGCGTAGACGGCGGCCAGCCGCTTTTCCGTCTCGGTGCGCGGGGCCACCACCTCCCGGGAGGCATCGATAAAGGGCGTCGTGCCCTCGGGCAGGGATTTGCGGTCCACCTTGCCGCTGGTCAGCATGGGCAGGGCGTCGAGTTCGTCCAGGCTGGCCGGCATCATGTAGGGCGGCAGCCGGGCGGCCAGGGTCTCGCGCAGGATGCCCCGGTTGATGGTCTCGCCGGCCCGGGGCACCACGAAGGCGGCCAGGGCCTGCCGGGGAATGTCCACGGTGACGGCTGCCGCCAGCACCCCCGGGCATTGCATGAGCACGGACTCGATTTCGGTCAGCTCGATGCGAAAGCCCCGCAGCTTCACCTGGGCGTCGGCCCGACCCAGATAGTCGATGTCGCCGGTCTCGGTGAACCGGGCCAGGTCGCCGGTGCGGTAGAGGCGCATGGGTCCGCCGCCCGGCCGTTCGGTGACGATGAAGCGCTCCCGGGTCAGGTCGTCGCGGTGGAGGTAGCCCCGGGCGATGCCTTCGCCGCCGAGGTAGAGTTCGCCCTCGATCCCGGGCTCGACCAGGTCGAGCTGCTCGTCCAGGATGAAGGCCCGGTAGTTGGGCAGCGCCTTGCCGATGGTCACCGGGCCGTTCGGTTCGAGGATGGCGTAGGTGGCGGCCACCGTGGCCTCGGTCGGGCCGTAGGAGTTGAAGATGACCCGGCCCGGCCGGTGCCAGCGGGCGGCCAGGTCGCGCGGACAGGCCTCGCCGCCGACGATCAGCACCCGCAGCGTCTCGATGTCGCCCTCGATCATGGAGAGGAGCGTCGGCACGCAGGAGAGCACCGTCACCCCGAGTTCGGTCATGAGCCGCGCCATGTCCGGGCCGGCGCGCATGACCTGCTTGGTGGCCGGCAGCAGCACCGCGCCGTGGAAAAAGGCCATCCAGATTTCTTCCAGCGAGGCGTCGAAGGCCGGCGAGGCGCACTGGAAGACCCGGTCGTCCGGGCCGATGCCGTAGACCGCCGATTCGGCGCGCACCAGGTTGCAGATGTTGCGGTGCTCGATAAGGCAGCCCTTGGGCCGGCCGGTGGTGCCGGAGGTATAGATGCTGTAGGCGAGCGTGTCCCGGGTCTGGCCGGTCTCCGCCCGGCTTACGCGCGTGGCCGGCTGCCCGGCCAGGGCGGCGGCGTCCCGGTCGGCCAGAAAAAGCGGCGTGCCGGTGGCGGCAAGCTCCGCGCCCAGCCGGTCGGCGATGGCCGTCTCGGTGATCATGAGCCCGGCCCGGCAGTCGGTGAGGATATAGTTCACCCGGTCGCCCGGATAGCCCGGATCGAGGGGGACGTAGCCGCCGCCGGCCTTGAGGACCCCGAGCATGGCCACATAGAGGAAGGGCGTCTTTTCGAGCTGGATGGCCACCATGGATTCGGGGCCGATGCCGCGCCGCCGCAGTTCGTGGGCCAGCCGGTTGGCCTGTTCGTCCAGTTGGCGATAGGTGAGGATGCGGCCTTCGAACTGTATGGCCGTTCGGTCCGGCCCGGCGTCCACTGCGGCCTCGAAGAGCTCCTGGAGCAGCTCGTCCCGGTCAAGGGCCGCATCGTAGGGGAGGCCGCTCAATTCCTGCAAAAGACGGTCGCGCACGGCGTTTTCCATGGAACATATCCTTTCACTGGAAGGGTGTATGGGCGAAGGCCTGGACGGTACGCCGGGCAGCAACGGGAAAAGCCTCTCCCCGAGTGTCTATCCCAACGAGAATACAATCACTTTCTCGAATTATCGTGCTTCTTGTCAAGGATAATACGCGGCCGGGCCGGGAGGCCGGGGAAGTGCTTGACGCAGTCCCGTGCATCAAGTAAATCGCATATCAGGATATCTTGATATGCAGGAATACATCTCGGCAACGCCATTGGCCTGGTTCAAGGCCCTGGCCGACGCCACCCGGCTGCGGCTGGTGCGGATCCTCATGCGCCAGGAGCTTTCCGTGGGCGAGGTCGTGGCCGTGCTCGGCATGGGCCAGTCCCGGGTATCGCGGCATCTGGGCATCCTCGTCGGCTGCGGGCTGCTGGTGAGCCGCCGGGACGGGGCCTGGACCTTCTACAAGGCCACGCCCGACGGGCCGGCGGCCGCGTTTCTGGCCACGCTGGCCGACTGCCTGGCCACGGCCGGTCCCGAGGCCGATTTCACGGCCATGGAGGCGGTACTTCGGGAGCGCCGGCTGGAGACGCGGCGGTTTTTCAACGCCATCGCCACGGACTGGGCGGACTGGCGCCGGGAGGTGCTGGGCGACTGCGACCCGGCCGCCCTGGTGCGCGAGGTCATGCCCCCGACGGCGGCCGCCGCCGATCTGGGCTGCGGTCCGGGCGACCTGCTGCCGGTCCTGGCCGAGCGGGCCGAGGCGGTCATCGGCGTGGACAGTTCGCCTTCCATGCTGGCCCTGGCCGAGCGCCGCACGGCCGGGCTGCCCGTCAGCGTGCGCATGGGCGAGCTGGAGCACCTGCCCATGGCCGACGGCGAGGTGGCCTTCGCGGTCATGTGCCTTAGCCTGCATCACCTGCCCGATCCCGCCGCAGCCATGGTCGAGGCCCGGCGGGTGCTCGCCCCGGGGGGGGGACTGGTCGTCATCGACTTCGCGCCCCACCAGGACGAGGCCATGCGTCGCCGCTTCGGCGACCGCTGGCTGGGCTTTTCCCGGGAGCAACTGACCGTGTGGTTCGAACGTTCCGGCTTTGCCCTGACGGGCTGGTCGGCGTATCCCGTCAACAAAGGGCTGGTGGCGACCCGAGCGGTCGCGCGAGCCCGCTAACCTACTTTTCCAGGAGCCTGCCATGAGCGCCAAGCCATTGGATTTGAGCCTGCCCTACAAGGTGGCGGATTTGTCCCAGGCCGATTGGGGTCGCAAGGAAATGCAGCTTTCCGAAAACGAGATGCCGGGGCTGATGGCCGTCATCAAGAAATACGGTCCGCAAAAACCGTTGGCCGGCCGCCGTATCACCGGGTCGCTGCACATGACCATCCAGACGGCCATGCTTATCAAGACCCTGCGCGCCCTGGGCGCGGACCTGCGCTGGGCCTCCTGCAACATCTACTCGACCCAGGACCACGCCGCGGCCGCCGTGGCCGCCGATGGCCTGGCCGCCGTGTTCGCCTGGAAGGGCGAGAGCCTGGAGGACTATTGGTGGTGCACCGAGATGGCGCTCACCTGGCCCGACGGTTCCGGCCCGGACCTCATCGTGGACGACGGCGGCGACGCCACGCTGTTTCTCCACCAGGGCGTGAAATGCGCCAAGGACCCGTCGCTGTGCGACGCCCCCTGCGATAACAAGGAAATGGCCATCATCCTTGCGCGCATCAAGGCCATCATCGCCGCCGATGCCGGCCGCTTCGAGCGCGTGGCCCAAAAGGTCCGCGGCGTGTCCGAGGAGACCACCACCGGCGTGCATCGCCTGTATCAGATGATGCAAAATGGCGAATTGCTGTTCCCGGCCATCAACGTCAACGACTCGGTGACCAAGTCCAAGTTCGACAACCTCTACGGTTGCCGCGAATCCCTGGCCGACGGCATCAAGCGGGCCACGGACGTGATGGTGGCCGGCAAGGTGGTGGTCGTGGCCGGCTACGGCGACGTGGGCAAGGGCTGCGCCCAGTCCATGCGCGGCTTCGGCGCCCGGGTGCTCATCACCGAAATCGATCCGATCTGCGCCTTGCAGGCGGCCATGGAGGGCTATGAGGTCACCACCATGGACGAGGCCTGCACCCAGGGCGACATTTTCGTCACGGCCACGGGCTGCTGCGACGTCATTACCGGCGCCCACATGGAACGGATGAAGGACGGGGCCATCGTTTGCAATATCGGCCACTTCGATTCCGAAATCTCGGTGGCCTACCTGGAGACCACCCCGACCTGCACCAAGCAGCAGATCAAGCCCCTGGTGGACAAGTGGACCATGGCCTCGGGCAACGCCATCCTGATGCTGGCCGAGGGCCGGCTGGTCAACCTCGGCTGCGCCACCGGCCATCCGAGCTTCGTCATGTCCAATTCCTTTACCAACCAGGCCCTGGCCCAGATCGAGCTGGCCGGCAAGGACTACGCCATTGGCGTCTATACCTTGCCCAAGCTTTTGGACGAGGAGGTGGCCCGGTTGCACCTCGGCCGGCTGGGCGCCAACCTTTCGAAGCTGACGCCGGCCCAGTCCGCCTATCTGGGCGTGCCGGTGGACGGTCCGTTCAAGCCTGATTTCTACCGCTATTAATCCCCCGCCTCCCGTTGCCTTCCGGACCGTGGCGCTCCACCCCCTGCGGGTTGCGGGCGTCGCGGTCCGGAAGGCTGTTGCCCTCGCCGCGTTTTCGGGTATTGTGCCGAAAATCGATTGCGCGTATCCAAATTTTGTTATTTTCGTCTCTTTCGCATACCAGCAAATACAACGTATGCCATGCTCATGGACTGCATGGTGGGCGTGTACGCTGAAGACGGAGAAAAATGCAGCGGTCGTCTCCTGCCGGATGCTGTTCCCGGGAAGCGGTCCTACGGGAAAAAAGCGTGTCGGCATCGGCGGGAAGGCACGTGTTGGCAGCCGGTTGGGCGTGCCGGTCGGCGTTTTGCCGGACAGTGCGGGAAAAGATTTGTTTGCGTCGTATTGACAACCACGATATCGGCTAACACATGGAAAATTTGGATCTCCATACGGTCTGCACCATCTACGCCGCCAGCAATCTCTGCATCGTCGTGTTGCTGGCCATGGCCTTCGCCGACAAGCGGGCCAGAGGCGCCCGGTTGTGGCTGATCGCCCTGGCCATCCAGACCGCCGCGATGCCGCTGTTCGGCCTGCGCGGCCAGATTTCCGAGGTGTTGTCCGTCGTTTTGGCCAACGAGCTGTGCGTGTTGTCGTTTTCCCTGGCCTGGGCCTCGTTCGACCAGTTTTTCGGCAATCAGCGGTCGTACTGGCTCTATGGGCTGCCGTTGGTCCTGGGCGCGATCATCTATATGGGGCTGCTCCATGACGTGCGTCTCCGGGCCGTGCTCGGGGGGGCGCTGGCCGTTTTCCAGTCTTGGCAGATCGCCGGCACGGTGCTGGTCCGGTTCCGGGAGTTCCGCCGGCGCATCATCCTCATCCTGGCCGGCGGCTACGTGTTGACCGGCGTGGCCATCATGGTCCGGGTCCTGCCTCCGGCGCTTTCGCCCGGGCCCATGCCCGATCCCTTTTCGCCCGGTCCGAGCAACAGCTGGGCGCTGCTGCTCGGCATCCCGAGCTTTTTCGCCTGCACCATGGGCTTCGTGCTGCTCCACCGGGAGCGCATGGAGGGCGAGGTGCGCAGCCTGGCCAACATCGACTACCTGACCGGCCTGCAAAACCGGCGGGGGTTCGCGACCCAGTTCGCCCGGGAGCTGCGCGAGGCGGCCAAGTCCGGTTCCTGGACCAGCCTGGCCCTGCTGGACATCGATTTCTTCAAAGCCATCAACGACCGATACGGCCACGCCACGGGCGACAAGGCCCTGGTGGTCCTGGCCCGGATCATTAGCGGCCATTTGCGGGCCGGCGACAGCGTGGCCCGGATCGGCGGCGACGAATTCTGCATCCTGCTGCCCAAGACGGATCAGGCCCGGGCGGCCGGCGTGGCCGAACGCCTGCGCCTGGCCGTGGCCGGCCATGACTGGACGCCGCTGGGCCTGACCATGCCCCTGACGGTGACCATCGGCCTGGCCAGCCACCTGGGCGGCCAGGCCGACGACGGCGCGGATTTCATGCAGCTGGCCGACATGGCCTTGCTGCGGGCCAAGGAAATGGCCCGGGACATGGTGCTGCACGCCGACCAGATGTCCCTGCGTCACCCCTCCGCGATGCGGGTCTGAGCCGCACCGGCGCCCGGCGACGTTCCGGGCTCGACATTGCTTCCCATGTGTCGCATTTTGTCCTCTGTCAGGCAGGGGACGATCCTTTTTGTGTGTCGGCCGCGCGCCTCTTCGCGGTGTCCCTGCCGGCCGGGCGCGCGCGGGCAGGGAACCTTTCGCGGAGACGGCGTCCGGGGCTGCGTCCCCGGCGAGCGGTCGGAGGCATATCTTCCCCATGAAATGCATTACCGTGGCCGGGCCGCCGTCGTCGGGCAAGACGTCGGTGCTGTTGCGTGTGGCCGGCATCCTGGCCGGCCGAGGCGAGCGACTCGGGGTGGTCAAGTTCGACTGTCTGTCCAGCCATGACCGGGAGGCCTTCGAGCAGGCCGGCATCCCGGCCGTGGTCGGCCTGTCCGGGGCGCTGTGCCCGGATCACTTCTACGTCTGCAACGCGGCCGACGCCTCGGCCTGGGGCCGGCGCCAGGAACTGTCCGTCATGGCCATCGAGAGCGCCGGGCTGTGCAACCGGTGCGCGCCGCATATCGAGGGCGTGCTGGCCATCTGCGTGGTGGACAACCTCTCCGGCATCGACACCCCGGCCAAGATCGGTCCCATGCTGCGCCTGGCCGACGTGGTGGTCATCACCAAGGGCGACGTGGTGTCCCAGGCCGAGCGCGAGGTGTTCGCCTTCCGGGTCAGGCAGGTCAATCCCCGGGCGACGGTGCTGTTCGTCAGCGGCTTGACCGGCCAGGGGGCCGACGCCCTGGCCCTGTGCATCCAGGCGGCCCCCGAGACGGACGACCTCGACGGGGCCCAGTTGCGTTTCACCATGCCGGCGGCGGTCTGCTCCTACTGCCTGGGCCAGCGCCGGGTGGGCGAGGACAACCAGATGGGCAACGTGCGCAAGATGGATTTCGGGGAGGGACAGGCATGACGGCCCCGGCTGATCTGATGCGGCGGACGTTTGACGACCTGTGGCGGGACATGCCGCAGAGCCGGGATTTTTTCACGGTCCAAGGGCTGCCCCTGCCGGCGGCCGGCCGGACGCCGGAGGCCTATTTCGCCGCCCTGCCGGACGCGACCCTGGAGGATGCCGGCACCACCCGGGAGGCCGTGGCCGGGCAGTTCGCGCGGTTTTTCGAGACCGTCGGCCGCTACGCGACGGCCGCGGCCGGCCTGACCTCGCTGGCCGTGCGGGGCGGCCGCGACAAGGTCGGTCGGCCCGAACGCCTGGACCTGACCCTGACCCCGGGCGACGTGGTGGCCCTGGTCGGCCCCACGGGCTCGGGCAAGAGCCGGTTTTTGGCCGACATCGAATGGCTGGCCTGCGGCGACACCCCGACCGGGCGCACGGTGCTGCTGGACGGCCATCCGGCCGATCCGGCCCGACGCCTGGCCGCCTCGGGCCGCTTGGTGGCCCAGCTGTCCCAGAACATGAATTTCGTCATGGACCTGCCGGTGGACGCCTTCGTGCGGGCCCATGCCGCGAGTCGGCTGCTGCCCGACGCCGACGCGGCGGCCGAGGAGGTGGTGGCGCTGGCCAACGAGCTGGCCGGCGAACCGTTTGCCCCGAACACGCCGCTGACGGCCCTGTCCGGCGGCCAGAGCCGGGCCCTGATGATTGCCGATGTGGCCCGGCTGTGCGCCTCGCCGGTGGTGCTGGTGGACGAGATCGAAAACGCCGGCGTGGACCGTCGGCGGGCCGTGTCGCTGCTGACCGGCAGCGGCAAGATCGTGCTCATGTCCACCCATGACCCGATGTTGGCCCTGCTGGCCAAGCGCCGGCTGGTCTTTGCCGGAGGCGGCGTGGCGGCCGTCCTCGAAACGAGCCCGGCCGAAACGTCCGCCTTGGCCGAACTGACGGCCATGGACGTCCGGCTGACCCGGGCCCGGGACGCCCTGCGCCAGGGGCGGACCGTGACCCTCACGGAGTGATCTGCATGTCCCATGATGCTGCTTCCGATGTGTCCCTCCAGCTTCCCGTGTCGCGTTTTTTGGCCACGCATGCGTCCGCCCGGGGCGTGTTGTCCGGGCTGGGGGTGGCGGCCGTGGACGACCCGGAATTTTTGGCTTCGGCCGCGCCGTTTCTGGCCATAGACACGCTGTTGGCCATGTACGGCCTGGACGCCGGCCGGTTCCTGGACGCCCTGGTCACGGCCGCGACGCCCAAGGGCATGCGGCCGCTGTTCTGCGACGGCTGGTCCGCGGACGGCAGCGGCGCCCGCATGTTTTTGAGTCTGCCCTGTCCGCTCAAGGCCCCCATCGGCCTGGCCATGGAGAACCTGCGGGACGCCCTGGGACCGGAGGCGGTCTGGCCGCGCATCTTCATGGACAGTTGCGGCAAGCATTCCTTAAACGACCTGGCCTCCGGCCTGACCAAGCCGGACGAGGTGCCGGACCTGGTCGTGTCCGCCGGCCTGAACGGCTTTCTTTCCAAGAGCTTCCGCGACCGCTTCGCCGGCGGCGACCTGCTGGCGCCCCTGCCCCAGGACATGGCGCCGGCCCTGGCCGGAGCCGGCCTGGCCGACCCGCGCGGCGTGTGCCGCATCTACGGGGTCAATCCCCTGGTCATGGTGGCCGTGCCGTCGCGGATGGGCGACCTCCCCATCCCGCGCTCGTTCGACGATCTGCTCGATCCGGCCTACATCGGGAGGATCGGCCTGTGCGGCCCGCCGGAAACGGCCGGGGATTCCACGCTGCTGCTCTACATTCGCCTCACGCACGGGATCGACGCCGTGGCCGATCTGGGCCGGGCCATGGTCTGCGACACCCACCCCTCCCAGATCTTCCGGCCGGCTCCCGGGGCCAATCCGCCTCCCATCGGCATCATGCCGTATTTCTTCGCCAGCGCCGCCCCGCGGCAAAGCGACGTCCGGGTCATCTGGCCCGAGGGGGGCGCCTTGGCCTCGCCGCTCTTCGTCATGGTCAAGCGCACGGCCCGGCAGCGTCTGGCCCCGCTGGTGGATTTCTTCCTCGGCCCGGAAACGGCCGCCATCGCCGGCGGCGCCTTGATTCCGCCCACCCAGGCCGCGTCCGCCACCGGGCTGCCCGAGGGCGCCTCCGTCCGCTTCATCGGCTGGGACGTGCTGGAAACCCACGACCTCGGCCCGCTCATCGCCGAGGCCGGGGACCGTTTCGCCCGGGCCTATTACGCGAAATTAGAAAAGTAGCCGGCCGGCGCGCTGGCAATGCCTCCGGCGGCCAGGGCTCTGCCCTGGACCCGCCGGGGGCTGATTCCCCCCCCGGCCCCTGAAAGGGCGCCGGGGCCTTGGGCGTTGGGCGGAAGACCTGGCGCCGTTTCCACCCGTGGTCGGGCCTCCGTGCCGTGGGAGAAAAGAAGCTGGGTTCTGCTATTGACAATGATTCTCAAAATCATTAATTCTTCCATCAACGCCGTGACGCAACACGGAGACACCGCGAGAGAGAACATGGGTTGACCGGCCGGGGATACGGCCGCGCCCCGCAGCGAAGGGAGGTCGTTATGGCATGCTCAGGAGGAAAGTGCGCGTTGGCCGGCCGGATCAGGTACTACCGCGAGGCGGGTATGGAAGCCCTGCGGGAAGGGCGCGTGGGCCAGGCCGAGGAGCTGTTGCGACTGGCCGTGGATCTGGGCGACCGCGATCAGGCCGTGGACACCACCAAGGCCCATTCGATCTACCGCTTGGGTCTGGTGCTGCATGAGGCCGGCCGCCCCGACGAGGCGGCCGGGGAATTCGAACGGGCGCTGGACCTGGTCCGCAATCGGGCCGGTCGTGACAGCAAGCTCTATCGGAAGATTTTCGGACACTACGAAAAGGCATTACCCGAGCGTGCTCGGGGCGTCGCGCAGCCGATCGTCAGGCAGTAGGCGAACGGACGGCCGCATTCTCGGGCGGCCTGTCCAAACCCCGGGGGGCTGGGCCGGTCCCCCGGGTTTTTTTTGTGCGCCGTCGCCGCGTCGTCCGGCTACTTTGCCAGCGCGCCGGCTCGTCGGTCGTAAATGATCATATAGACCTGGTCGATCTGCACGTAGAGGTCGGGCAGCGTCCAGATCGTCTGGATCATCGTGGTCTTGGTGGGGGGGCCGAGCAGGGCGGTGGCCTTTTCGATGAGCGGCGGCACGGACAGCAGGTCGTGGGACAGGACCATCAGGGAGAAGCGGCCGGTGGTGCGGTCGCAGCCGTAGAAGGCCCGGCCCAGGGGCACGCCCTCGAAATTCGGCGTGGCGTCCTTGTTGTAATGCAGGACGAACCGGCCCGTCTCTTGCCCCATCGGTTCGTACTGGAGGTCGAAGAGCTGGACCTTGGCGTCCCAGATCGGGCGCGCCCGTTCGACCACCCAGGACGGCCCGGCGAAGGTGGACGCGCAGGTCTGTCCCCAGCGGAGATTGCCGAAGCCTTGATGCAGGTCCATGCCCCAGGCCGGAACGGCGGCGAGGGCGAGCCACAGCCAGGCAACGGGAAGGAAATGTTTCATGCAGCCTCCACACGGCGTCCGGACAGGACGGCGGTGCGTGTTTTTAGGCTGAAGCTCCCGCCGTTGTAAAGTCGGCCTGTCAGGCCGGTTCATTGGCAATTCCTCCCGCCGCCGGCCAGGCGGGCGGGCGTTTTTGTGCGCCTTCGGGCTTTGCCGGGGGGCGGGACCGTGGTATGGGGAGGGTAGCATCGCCTCGGATGTGCCCGGTTCCCCGTTGACAGGCGCGGACGGGCACCGTAGGACGGAAAACGATTGGGAAAAAGTTCACGTTTCATCCAGGTTTATGGGCGCTTCCCCGTCGCCGACGTACGGGAACGGCCGGCGGAGAGCCTTCCTGGGCGGTCTGGCCGCCCGGGACGCCTGCCGCGTGGTAAGGCGGAAATTTGTCATTCAACACTGGAGGAAGCACATGGCGAAACATCAAACCCCCTTGTTGGACCAGCTTGAGAGCGGGCCATGGCCCAGCTTCGTGTCCGACATCAAACAGGAAGCCGCGCACCGGGCGGCCAATCCCGACGGCCTGGACTACCAGGTGCCGGCGGACTGCCCGGAAGACCTCCTCGGCGTGTTGGAACTTTCCTACAAGGACAAGGAAACGCACTGGAAACACGGCGGCATCGTGGGCGTCTTCGGCTACGGCGGCGGCGTCATCGGCCGCTACTGCGACCAGCCGGAGAAATTCCCCGGCGTGGCCCACTTCCATACCCTGCGCGTGGCCCAGCCCTCCGGTAAATACTACACCTCCGAATATCTTCGGGGCCTGATGGACATCTGGGACCTGCGGGGCTCGGGCCTGACCAACATGCACGGCTCCACCGGCGACATCGTCTTCCTCGGCACCACCACGCCCCAGCTGGAGGAGATCTTCCACGACCTCACCCACACGATGCACACCGACCTCGGCGGTTCCGGCGGCAACCTGCGCACCCCGGCCTGCTGCCTGGGCCAGTCGCGCTGCGAGTATGCCTGCTACGATACCCAGGACCTGTGCCACACCCTGACCAACGACTACCAGGACGAGCTGCACCGGCCGGCCTTCCCCTACAAATTCAAGTTCAAGTTCGACGGCTGCCCCAACTGCTGCGTGGCCTCCATCGCCCGGGCCGATCTGTCGGTCATCGGCACCTGGAAGGACGACATCCGCATCGACCAGGAGCGGGTCAAGGCCTATGTGGCCGGCGAATTCAAGCCGGGCGGCGGTTCCCATGCCGGCCGCGACTGGGGGCCCTTCGACATCCAGAAGGAAGTGGTGGAGCGCTGTCCCACCGGCTGCATGGGTTACGACGGGTCCAAGCTCACCATCGACAACAGCAACTGCACCCGCTGCATGCACTGCATCAACACCATGCCGGCGGCCATCAAGATCGGCAAGGAAACCGGCGCCTCCCTGTTGGTCGGGGCCAAGGCCCCCATCCTGGACGGCGCCCAGATGGCCTCCTTGCTGGTGCCGTTCATCCCGGTGGTCAAGCCCTACACCGAGATCAAGGAAGTCATCGAGAACATTTGGGATTGGTGGATGGAGGAGGGCAAGAACCGGGAGCGCGTGGGCGAGACCATCAAGCGCCTGTCCTTCCAGAAGCTCCTGGAGGTCACCCACATCAAGGCCATGCCGCAGCATGTGGTGGCGCCGCGGGCCAACCCGTACATCTTCTTCAAGGAAGACGAGGTGCCCGGCGGCTTTGCCCATGATGAAAAGGCGTTTCGCCAGAGACACTTGCGCTAAGCGGGGGGATATACCATGGCATTCATCTCTTCCGGCTACAATCCCGACAAACCCATGGAAGACCGGATCACGGACATCGGTCCCCGGCATTTCGAGGAGTTCTATCCGCCGGTCATCAAGAAGAACAAGGGCCAGTGGGACTACCACGAGATCGTCCAGCCCGGGGTCCTCAAACACGTGGCCCTGTCCGGCGACGTGGTCTACACCGTGCGGGTCGGCGGCGCCCGGCTGATGAGCGTCACCCACATCCGCGAGATCTGCGACATCGCCGACAAGTACTGCGGCGGCTACCTGCGCTTCACCACCCGCAACAACGTCGAGTTCATGGTCGAGAGCCTGGAGACGGTCAAGGCGCTGTTGGCCGACCTGGCCGGGCGGAAATTCGCCGGCGGCAGCCAGAAGTTTCCGGTGGGCGGCACCGGGGCCTGCATCTCCAACATCGTCCACACCCAGGGCTACGTGCACTGCCACACCCCGGCCACCGACGCTTCCGGTCCGGTCAAGGCGGTCATGGACGAGATGTTCGCCCATTTCAAGTCCATGGACCTGCCGGCCATGGTCCGGATTTCCCTGGCCTGCTGTCTCAACATGTGCGGCGCGGTCCACTGCTCCGACATCGGTATCGTCGGCATCCACCGCAAGCCCCCGATCATCGAGCACGACCGCCTGGACAACATCTGCGAGGTGCCCCTGGCCGTGGCCGCCTGCCCCACCGGGGCCATCAAGCCGACCAAGGTCGAGGTGGACGGCAAAAAGGTCAATTCCGTGGCCGTCAACGCCGAACGCTGCATGTACTGCGGCAACTGCTACACCATGTGTCCGGCCATGCCCTTGGCCTCGGGCGAGGGCGACGGCATCGTGCTCATGGTCGGCGGCAAGGTGTCCAACCGCATCTCCATGCCCAAGTTCTCCAAGGTGGTGGTGGCCTACATCCCCAACGAGCCGCCGCGCTGGCCGACCTTGACCAGGACCATCAAGCACATCGTCGAGGTCTACGCCCAAAACGCCCGGAAGTACGAGCGGCTGGGCGATTGGGCCGAGCGGATCGGCTGGGAGAAGTTCTTCGAGCTGTGCGACCTGGAATTCTCCCATCACTGCATCGATGACTTCCGCGACCCGGCGTACTATACGTGGCGCCAGAGTTCGCAGTTCAAGTTCACCAAGCACGTCGAATAGGCGCGTAACCTCCGGGCGGGGCGGGCGTCCCGCCCGGAGACCTGAAGTAGCGGGGAACGGTATGGCTTCCGAGAAAGATCAGGTTCTCGAATTCCTGCAGGGAAAGACGGGCAAGACCAAGTTCTATTTCAACGATTTCTGCAAGATTTTCCCGGACAAGAAGCCGCGCGAGGTGAAAAAGGTCCTGACCGAACTGGTCAACGAGGGGAAGCTCGAATTCTGGTCGAGCGGTTCCACCACCATGTACGGCCTGACCGGCGCCGGCAAGCAGCAGGGCGAAGAAGCCTAGCCGCCTTGGCCTGGACGTGGAGGCCGCTTCGGCCCGGGGCGCCGTCCGGGGCCGGACGTTTTTCGCCGGGGCCGGCCCGGCGGTTGCCGTTTGCCCGGTATCCGGCCGGGTCTTGGGGTTGCTGTTCGTGAAGGCCATACCGCGACTTGTCGTGGCCGGTTTGTCCGGCGGGGCCGGCAAGACGCTCGTTTCCCTCGGCCTGTGCCGGGCCCTGGCCGCCTCCGGCCTGCGCGTCCACGCCTTCAAGAAGGGGCCGGACTACATCGACGCGGCCTGGCTCGGTCTGGCTGCCGGCCGCGAAGCCACCAATCTGGACGCCTTTCTCTTTCCTGAATCCTACATCCTGCCCCTTTTCTTGGAAAAAGCCGCCGATGCCGACATCGCCGTCATCGAGGGCAACCGGGGGCTGTTCGACGGCATGGACGCCGCCGGTTCCTTTTCCACCGCCGCCCTGGCCCGGCTGCTCGACGCACCCCTGGCCCTGTGCCTGGACGTCACCAAGATGACCCGCACGGCCGCCGCCGTGGTGGCCGGGGTGGCCGCCTTCGAGCCCGGGCTCTCCCTGGCCGGGGTCATCCTCAACCGCACGGGCGGGGAGCGCCACCGCAGCCTGGCCCGGACCTGCATCGAACAGGCCGGCTGGCCCGTGCTCGGGGCCCTGCCGCGGCTGCCGGAAAATCCCATTCCCGAGCGCCACATGGGCCTCGTCTCGGACCGCGAGCACGGCGACGTGGCCGCCGTCCTCGACCGTCTGGCCACCTTTGTCCGCGAGCACGTCGATCTGGACGGCGTGCTGGCCGTCGCCCGGTCGGCCCCGCCCCTGCCCGACGTCCCCGAGGTCCCCCCCGCGCCGCCCCTTGCCGACGGCCCACGGCCGGTCATCGGCGTGGTGCGCGACGCGGCCTTGTGGTTCTACTACCCTGAAAATCTCGACGCCCTGGCCCGGGCCGGGGCCGATCTGGCCTTCGTGAGCCTTTTGGACGACGCCCCCTGGCCCGCCCTGGACGGCCTGTATCTGGGCGGCGGCTTTCCGGAGACCCAGGCCGGCCGGCTCTCGGCCAACCGCACCGTCCGGGAGCGCGTGCGCGCCCTGGCCGACCAAGGCTTCCCCGTTTACGCCGAGTGCGGCGGCTTCATGTACCTGTGCCGGGCCCTGGTGGACGGGGAGACCACCTTCCCCATGGCCGGCGTCTTGCCCCTCACCACGACCCTGTGCCCCCGGCCCCAGGGCCTGGGCTACTCCCTGGCCCGGGTCACCGCCCCGAATCCCTACCATCCGGTGGGAACGCTCCTCGCCGGCCATGAGTTCCACTATTCCCGCTGCCTCGATGGCGACCTGCCGGCGGAGGCCTTCTGCCTGACCATGGAACGGGGCGTCGGCATGGTCGGCGGCCGCGACGGCCTGCTCGTGGGCAATGTCTTTGCCGCTTACACCCACATCCACGCCGCCGGCGCGCCCCACTGGGCCGGCCGCTTCGTCGCTACGGCCAAACGTTTCCGAGCGGAGAAGAGAAGATAAAGATGCCTCCGGCGGCCGGGGGATAATCCCCCCGGACCCCTTTGCCGAAGGGGCATAAAATACCCCCCGAGCGTTGGCACGGGGGCATGCGCGACAGGGGGGCTGGGGGGAATGATTCCCCCCAGCAGGTCCAGGGCAGCGCCCTGGTCGGGTAGGGTCCAGGAAGGGGCGACGCCCCTCCCCGGCCGCCGGAGGCATCCGGTCGTTTTAGGCTGCCGGATGTTCCAGCTTTTTTTCGGCCAGGATGAGGATCTTGGTGGCCTCTTCCAGGTGGGGGTTGCCTTCCAAGGCCTGTTTGGCCGTCTCCCGGGCCTGTCCCCAGTCGCCGCGCCGGGCCTGTATCTTGGCCTGGCAGGCCAGCAGCAGCGGCTGGTCGCCGTGGCGATGCCGGGCGTCGAGCAGGATCTTTTCGGCGCTGTCCCATTCGTCGGCCTTGTCGGCCACGGCCCACAGGAAGTCGTAGGCGCGGGGATTGTCCGGCGCTTCTTCGACGGCCCGCTTCACGTATTCCAGGGCCGGTTTGAAATGCCCGGCCTCGATCAGCCGGGAGGCGATCATGGGGAAAAGGCCCTTCTCGTCCACATAGTCGTCCACGGCCGCCCGGAACTGGCGTTGGGCCTCGGGCAGGTTGCCTTCGCCGAGGAGCTTGGTGCCCTTGATGATGGCGTGGTCGATGCGCAGCTTGCGTTCGCGCATGGCGTCCAGGGTTTCCCGGTTGATCTCGTCCTCGATGAGCTTGGCCAGGGGCACCAGGTGTTCGTAGAGCGTCTTTTCCTTCCCCTTGATGTAGGGGATGCCGTGGGGCAGGCGTTTTTTGACGCGTTCGAGCTTGCTCAAGTTGGCAAAGCATTCGCGGAGCAGGCCTTCCACCGTAGTCCGGTCCGGGCCGGCCATATGGATCGTCAGAAAGCCGCGCAGGGCCGAAATGGTCAATTGCAGGGTCCGCAGATCCTCGTTTCTGGCGTAGGCGGCCTTGGCCCTGGCCAGATCCTCACGAATGTTTTTTGCAGTGGGCGGCATGCCGTTTCCCTCAAAGCCGGTCGCCCTGGGGCGCCGGGTGTGTGGCGTCCGGGACGCCAGCGAGACAAAGACTGATCCCGACGATACAGCAGCGCAGGGACAATGCAAGTTCGCAGGGGGGTTAGTGGGCCTGTCCCCAGGTGCGGCCGATGCCACTGTCCACTTCCAAGGGCACGGCCAGTTGCATGATGCCGGACATGATGGCGGCCAGCCGGTCGGCGGCGGCTGCGGCGCCGGCTTCGGGCACTTCCAACAGCAGTTCGTCGTGGATTTGCAGCACCAGCCGGCCGTCCAGCGCCTCCAGCGTCGCATCGGCGTCGGCGGCCAGCATGGCCATCTTGATGATGTCGGCGGCGCCGCCCTGGACCACGGTGTTGATGGCCTGCCGCCGGGCCTGGGCCGCGAGCTGGCTGTTGGCCGAGTTCAGTTCGGGCAGCAGTCGCCGCCGGCCGGCCAGGGTGACGACGTAGCCCTGCCGTTTGGCCGTGGCCACGATGCTGTCGTAAAAATCGGACAGGCCGGGCAACCGCTCGAAATATTTCGCGATGAAGGCTTTGGCCTCGTCCAGCTTGATGGTGAGTTCCCGGGACAGTTTTTGCGGTCCCATGCCGTAGAGCAGGCCGAAATTGATGGTCTTGGCCTGGCGGCGTTCGTCCGGGGTGATGGCGGCTTCCGGCTTGTCGAACAGCAGCGCCGCCGTGCGGGCGTGGATGTCCACCTTGCCGGCGAAGGCGGTCCGCAGCGCTTCCTCGCCCGACAGGTGGGCCAGCACCCGCAGTTCGATCTGCGAGTAGTCCGCCCCCACCAGCAGATGTCCCGGTGCGGCCACGAAGCACTCCCGCATCCGCCGGCCGAGTTCGCCCCGGATGGGGATATTTTGCAGATTGGGATTGGAGCTGGAAAGCCGCCCGGTGGCCGTGGCCAGGTTGTTGAAGGTGGTGTGGATGCGCCCTTCAGGGTCGGCCAGGTGCGGCAGCGGCTCCAGGTAGGTGGAGCGGAGTTTTTCGAGCTTGCGGTACTCCAGGATGCGGTCCACCAGCGGATGGCTGCCGGCCAGCCGTTCCAGCACGTCCTGGGAGGTGCTGGCCGCGCCGCCTGGCGTCTTGCCCAGGGGCTTGAGCCCCAGCTCGCCGTAGAGGATTTCCCCGAGCTGGCGGCTGGAGCGCGGGTTGAAGGGCTTGCCCGCCGCCTCCTGGATGGCCTTTTCCAGGCGGGCGAGTTCCTGGCCGACCTCGGCCTTGAAGGCGTCCAGGGCCGGCAGGTCCACGCCGATGCCGCGGCGCTCCATGCGCACGAGCACCGGCACCAGCGGCATCTCCAGGTCGCGCACCAGGTCGAACAGGTCGGCGTTGGCCAGCCGCCTGGCCAGGATGTCGGCCAGGGCCAGGGCGGCGGTGGCCTGGTCGTCGGCCCCGAAGCGGGCGCTGTCCACGGACGGATCGGCGAACAGGCTGTCGCGCAGCCGCCGCCAGTCGTAGACGCGCTGCTCGGGGCTGAGCAGGTAGGCGGCCAGTCCGAGATCGAACCAGACCGAAAGCGGTATCGTGGCAAAGGCTGGATCGACGGTCAGCAGGTCCTTGACCGACGGCACGGCCACTCGGGCGGCCACGGCCAGGCGCACGGCCAGGGCTGCCGGCGTTGCGGCCACGGCCCGCTCCTGGTCCGCCACGGCCAGCCGGTAGCCGCCGTCCAGGGGCACCAGGCTCACCTGTTGGCCCTCCAGGTCGGGCAGGGCATCAAGCCCCACGGCCTCGGGCGCGGCCGGCGGATCGGCCTCGGGGGCGGCCGCCTCGAAGAGCGAAAGCTGGCGGTCGCCGGCGGGTTTGGCCGTCGGGTTCGCCGGCAGGCCGTCGATTTCCCGGAGCAGCGAGCGAAATTCGTAGGTTTCGAGGAAGGCGCGCAGGGCGGCCTTCTCGGGCTTTTTGACGGCGATGTCCTCCAGGCGCACCCCGGGCAGCAGGTTGGTGCGCAGCCGGGTCAGCTCCCGATAGGTGAAGACGTCGTCCAGATGGGGCTCGATCTTTTGGCGCGCCGACGGCTTGATGTCGTCCAGATGGTCGCGCACCTCCTCCAGGGTGGGGTGGGCCCGCAGGATGTCCAGGGCGGTCTTGGGGCCGATGCCGGCCACCCCCGGAATGTTGTCGCTGGTGTCGCCGATCAGGGCTTGCAGGTCCGGCCAGGAGGCCGGGGTGATGCCGCTTTCGGCGTGCAGGTCGTCAAGGGTGGTCAGGTGCTCGGCCTTGCCCGAGGGATCGTAGAGCACGACCCCGGCGGCCAGGCACTGCTTGAGGTCCTTGTCCGCGCCGACGATGACCACCGGCCGGTCGCCCCGGAACCTGGCGGCCAGGCTGGCGATGCCGTCGTCGGCCTCGGCCTTCTCGGGCACGATGACCGGAACCCCCAGCAGCTTGACCCCGGTCAGCAGGGGCTCGACCTGCTTGGCCAGCGGTTCGGGCATGGCCTCCCGGTTGGCCTTGTAGTCCGCGTAAATGTCGTGGCGGAAGTTGGGCCCGTGGCCGTCCAGGAAAAATACCGCGTATTCCGGGGACTCCTCGCGCAGCAGCCGCAACAGCAGCCGCAGCACCATGAACAGGGCGTTGGTGGGGAATCCGTCCGAGCGGGAAATATTTTGATAGGCGTGGTAGCCCCGATAAAAAAAGGCGCTGCCGTCGACGAGGAAGAGGGGGCTTTTTTGAAATCCGAGGCGAGTGGCCAGATTCATGGGACTCCTTGCCGGGTCGGCCGTGGACGTCCGGCCTGACGGTTGTACGGTAGGATGGGGTGGAGATGCAACCGGCGAGCCGGCCGATTCCCTTTTGCCGGCTTTGAGGGTATTTGATCGGCGTGCGCCACGCACGGCCCCCGGCCGGCACGACCGGGGCAAGGAGCGAGACATGAACGCGCGATTGCGATGCCTCACCGGGCGGTTTGGCCGGCCTCTTTGGGGGTTGGCCGTCTGGACCCTGCTGCTGGCCCTGGCCCTGCCCGGTCAGGGGCTCGCCCAGAAGGGCGGCACCCTGGCCTTCGGAGCGCTGCTGCCCATGACCGGTCCCCTGGCCGAGCGGGGCAAGACCTCCAAGATCGCCCTGGAGTTGGCCCAGGCCGATATCAACGCCTATCTCGCGGCCAACGGCGCCTTCGGTCGCTTTTCCATCGAAGTGGAAAATACCGGCGGCAACCCGGCCCAGGCCGTGGCGAAACTCAAGGCCCTGGCCGCGCGCGGCATCCGGGTGGTCATCGGCCCCTATACCGACGATGAGGCCGAGGCCTGCCTGGAATATGCCGACAAGAACAATATCCTCCTGGTGAGCCAGGCCAGTTCCGGCCCGTTTTTGGCCAAGAACGGGGACAACCTCTTTCGATTCGCGCCCTCGGACACCTACGAGGCCGAAGCCGTCACCAGCCTCATGCACCAGGAAGGCGTGACCGCCGTCGTCCCCCTGTGGCGCGGCGACCGCTACGGCGACGACATGGTGGTGCACGTCAAGGCCCGGTTCCGGCAGCTCGGCGGCCAGGCCCTGCCCGGCACCCGCTATGCCGCCGACCGCAAGGATTTCACGCCCATCATCAACGACCTGCTCCGGCAGGTCTCCCAGGAGCTGCGGGCTTCGCCCAAGGCCAAGGTCGCCATCTACTTTGCCGGCGGCGCGGAGGTCGTGCCCGTGCTCAAGGCGGCCGCTCAGCATGCCGAGCTGGCCAATCTCCCCTGGTACGGCTGCGACGCCACGGCCATGTACGATCCCATCGCCAAGGACCCGGAAAGCGCCAAGTTCGCCATGAAAACCCGGCTGGCCAGCCCGCGCTTCGGCGAGGGCGGCGCCAACGTCTACGCCCTGACCGAAAAGCGCATCCAGGACAAGACCGACAACTTCCCCGACACCGAAAGCCTGGCGGCCTACGACGCGGCCTGGGCCGTCTTTTTCACGGCGCAGGCCGTGGGCGGCGCCGGCGATTTCGCCCGGTTCAAGCAGATGCTGCCCCGGGTCTGCGAACGCATGTACGGCGTCACCGGCTGGCTCGCCCTCAACGAACACGGCGACCGCCGCGAGGACTGGGACTTCGATTTCTGGGTGCTCAAGTTCGATGAGGACAAATACTATTGGGTCAAGGCCGCCCGCTACCAGTTCGAACCCGGCAGCGCCAAGGAACTGTTCCTCAGCGACGGCGCCCATAAGGAAGAGAAGAAATAAGATGCCTCCGGCGGCCGGGGGGATAATCCCCCCGGACCCCTTAGCCGATATGCGTTTGCAATGCTTCTTTGGCATACCCTTCGCGGCCGCCCAGGCTGCAAGCGTCTTCGCTTGCAGCCTGGGCGGCCGCGCATTGAGGGGTCCGGGGGCATCATGCCCCCGGCCGCCGGAGGCGTCTTCGTCTTACCCGGCTAACGCCGCCGGCGTTTGCTGCCGCTTTTGCGTTTGGGCTTTTTGGGGGCGGCGGCAGTGGCCGCACCGTCCTCGACGAGGCTTAAGTCCACGGACAGCCGGCCCATGTCCACGTCGGTCAGTTCCACGGACACGGCCTGTCCCAGGCGGAACCGCCGTCCGGTGCGTTCGCCGATCAATTCATGGCGTTCGGGGAAGAAGGTGTAGTAGTCGTCGGACAGCGACGACAGGCGCACCATGCCTTCGGCCATGACTTCCTTGAGCTCCACCCAGAAGCCGAAATCGGCCAGGGAGCCGATGACGCCGGTGAACTGCCGTCCCACCTTGTCGGACAAAAACAGCACGGTGACGCGCTTTAAGATTTCGCGTTCGGCCTCCATGGCGACGCGCTCGCGGCGGCTGATGTATTCGGCCACCTTGGTCAGGTGGGCCGGCTTGGCCTTGGGCGGCAGGCCGGCGATGGCGCGTTTTAAGGAGCGGTGCACCACCAGGTCGGCGTAGCGGCGGATGGGCGAGGTGAAGTGGCAGTAGCAGGTGGAGGCCAGGCCGAAGTGCCCATCGTTTTTGGGCGAGTAGGAGGCCTGCATCATGGTGCGCAGGGCCAGCCGGCTGACCAGGAAATCGAGGTCCGAGCCCGAGACGTCGCGCAGCACGCCGGCCAGGTCGCCGGCCCCGGGGTGGACCGGCAGTTTCAGGGCCATGTCGGTGCTGGCGAGGAGTTTGAACAGGGATTCGAGTTTGGCCGCGTCGGGTTCGGGGTGGACGCGGTAGAGGACCGGGGCGTCTTTTTCGGTAAGGAACCGGGCCACGGCCTCGTTGGCGGCGATCATGAATTCCTCGACGATCTGGTGGCCGAAGTGGCGGACCTTGGGCCGGATGTCCTCGGCTTCGCCCTGGAGGTTGAAGAGGATTTCCGGTTCCGGCAGGTCGAAGTCCAGGCTGCCCCGCTCGGTGCGCACGGCCCCGATGGACCGGGCGAGCTTTTCGGCGGTACGCAGCATGGGCAGTACGTGGGCGATGTTGTGCTGTTCGGCCTTATCGTCCAGGAGCAGGGCGCGCTGGACCTGGCCGTAGGTGAGGCGGGCCTTGCTCTGGATGACGGCCGGGTAGAAGTCGGTGCGTCCGGGCTTGCCGCCGGCGGAAAAATCGATTTCCGCCACCATGGCCAGGCGCGGCACGGCGGGGTTCAGGCTGCACAGGCCGTTGGACAGGCGTTCGGGCAGCATGGGTTCCACGGACTGGGGGAAGTAGTAGGAATTGCCGCGCTCCAGGGCTTCCTGGTCCAGGGCGCTGCCTTCGGGCACGTAGTGGGACACGTCGGCGATGGCCACCCAGAGCGTGTAGCCGTGGCCGCGTTTGTGCACCAGGATGGCGTCGTCGAAGTCCCGGGCCCGGGCGCCGTCGATGGTGACGAAGTCCATGTCCCGCAGATCGCGGCGGCCGGCGAAATCGGCCTCGTTCGGGGCCTCGGGCAGGGCTTCGGCCTCGGCCAGGGTCTTGGCCGGAAAGGGGCCGGGGATGCCGTGGTTGAGCTTGACCAGCCGTTCCTGGACGGCCACGTCGCCCTGGGCGCCGAGCAGTTCCAGGCCCTTGCCGGAATAGAGCTTGAATTCGAGCTTTTCGCCGACGGCGACGTTGACGATGTCGTCCACCCGCGGTTCGGGCTCGCCCGCGGCCGGGGGCAGGTAGTCCACCATGAAGCTCATGCCGTGGCGGGCATCGGTCGGCCGGCACAGGTAGAGATCGGAGCCCATGCGTTTGACCACCCGGCAGGGCAGGGTGGAGATGCCGCGCTCGATGATGCGGGCGATGCGGCCCTCGTGGTGCTTGTCCGTGCGTTCGCGGGTGATGGCGACCACCACCCGGTCGCCGTGCCAGGCGTCGCCCAGGTCCTTGGGATGGATGAAAATATCCTTGCGGCGTTTGTCGTCGGGCAGGACGTAGCCCACGCCCGAGCGGCTGATCTCCAGGGTGCCGGAGACGAGTCGCATGCTTTCGACCAGGCCCCAGCCGTTTTTGACCCGGATGAGCTTGCCGCCGTCCTCAAGCTCCTTGAAGACGTTGTGCAGTTCCTGTTTCCGGGCCGACGAGACGCCCAGGGCGTGCAGCACTTCCTTTTCGGAAAGCGGTTTGCCGCCCTCCCGGAACACCCGCAGCACGGCAATGGGTTCCAGGGCGAGGACGTGGCCTTTTTTCGACGGTGTTCGTTTGCGTTTCCTCATGGGCATTCCTGTATATCCCCGTCCGTCGCGGCACAAGTCCGGCGGCCGGTTGCCGGAGGGGTTGCAGTGTGGTAGGCGGCCCCGAGCCGAGCCTCGGGAGGCACTATGTACGATACACCATGTCGTCTTCTTGGCGAACTCCGCTATCCTGACGAATATTCCTACGAACGGGTGGGGGCCATCGAGGCGGCGGCCGGTCCGGCCCTGGAAGAGGCCGTGGCCGGGCTGGCCCCGATCCATCTGGAAGTGTCGCCCGGCCCGGAATCCTACCGTTTCGAGGTCTGGTGCCAGGCGTGCTCCCCCGAGGCGGCGGGCGCCGTGTGCGAAGCGTTGCTGCCGCTGATGGAGGACGGGCCGCTCGGCCGTCTGGTCGTTGTCCGGGAGGCCTGCGAGCCGATTTCGGTGTTGTATTTTTCCGGCGAGACCATCGACGAGGTCACCGTCGAGCAGCCATGAAGGCGCGGCGCAGCCAGAGCGGCAGATAGTGCCTGGCCGTCGCCAGCTTGGCGTCAATGACGCGGCAGCCCGGGATGTGGCGATCGAGCAGGGACCAGAACCGTTCGGAATGATTGAGTTCCTTGGTGTGGCACAGCTCGTGGAACAGCACCACCCGGGTGAGTTCCCAGGGCAGGAAGGCCAGGGTGAAGTTGAGGTTGATGCGCCCCTTGGCCGAACAGCTCCCCCAGCGGGTGCGCTGGGCCCGGATGGTGACGCCCGTGTAGGCCAAGCCGGATTCCCGGCTGGCCGCGGCCAGGGCCTGGCGCAGCAGCAGGCCGGCCCGCTCCCGGCAAAAGGCGGCCAAGACGCCGGTCACGGCCGTGAGGTCATCGACGGCTCCGGACACCAGCACCGCATCCGGGCCGCGTACGGTGAGCCGGCAGTCCGGCCGGTTCCGGAGGACGTAGGCGACGCGCCATTCTTGGCGAAAGGCCGTCAGCACCAGTCGTTCGGGTTTTCTTTCGGGGAGGATGCCGGGCAGGGCGCCCTCGGCGGCCAGACGTTCGCAGACCTTGACCAGCCAGGCCTGGCGTTGCCCCACGGCCTTGATCAGGGTGGGGGCCGGAATGCCCGGCGCGGTCACGACCTCAAGTCCTTTTTCCGGCAGAAAGCGCAGGGAAATCCCCTGCACCCGACTGCTCGTTCGGACCGCTACCGGCACCGGACGCGGCAGCAAGGCCGCGATGGCCCGGGCCGTTTCCCGGTTTTCCGTGGCGGCGCCTGGGCCGAGGATGCCCTCGGGGCTTGTCTTCGATGGCGCCAACGTCTACCCTCCGCCTCTTGGGGTAGCCCGCCATCCGTCTGGTGGTCAAGTCGCCTGCTGGAGCATTCGCCATGCATGATCGCATCTTGAGGGCCTGCCGTTTTCTTCCCGTCCTGTGCCTGCTTCTGGTCACCGCCTGCGCCCGGTCCGTGCCGATCGCGCCGCCCGTCGCGCCGGCGCCGCCGTCGGGGCGGGGCGAAGTCAAGGACCTGCGGGTCCTGCCGCAGGATCTCAACGCCTACCTGCAATCGAACACGGCCGACCGGCTGTTGATGACCCCGGAACAGCGCTCCATGCGCATGGAGGAGCTGCGCCGCACCTGGCTGCTCCCCTGGACCCAGGGCCGTCCGACCTACAACCGCCGCCAGGTGGACGCGATTTTCCGCCGCTACGAGAAGTCGCCGGCCTACGGCCGCCACGGCGAACGCTACAGCCCCGGTTCGGCGGCGGCGCTGGCCTCTCTGGCCGACCTGCGCGGCTATCCCAACATGCTGCGCAAGGCCGTGACCGTCACCAACACCAACCAGCGGGGCATGCCCACGGCCACGCCCCGTTTCGCCAATCCCAACCTGCCCGGTGAGGGCTATCCGTTCGATTATCTGCAGCACACCTCCCTGCCGCCGGGAACGCCGCTGCTCATCACCCATGTCAGCCGGGACGGGGCCTGGTATCTGACGGAATCCGCCTTGACCTTCGGTTGGGTGCCGGCCGCGGACGTGGCCTTCGTGGACGAGGGCGTGACCGGGCCGTTTTTCTCCGGCCGGCTGGGCGCCTTGATCAAGGAACACGTCGTGTTGCCCGAAGTGGGCGTCACGGCCGGCGTGGGCACGATTTTGCCCCTGGCCGGCCAGGCGGGCGGACGGCTCACCTTGCTCGCGCCGGTGCGCGAGGCCTCCGGGGCGGCCCGGCTGGTGCCCGTCCATCCCGCGCCCGGGACGGCGGCGGTCATGCCCATGCCCTTGACGCCGCGCAACGTGGCCGCCGTGGGCAACCAGTTCATGGGCCAGCCCTATGGCTGGGGTGGCCTGGACGGCAAACGCGACTGTTCGGCCGTCACCCATGATCTGTTCGTGCCCTTCGGCATCTACCTGCCGCGCAACTCCGGCAGCCAGGCCGCGGCCGGCGGGGCTATCCCCCTGGGCGACATGGGGAACGCCCAGAAGGAGTCGACCATCCTGTCCCAGGGCGTGCCCTTCGCCACCCTGATCTGGATGAAGGGGCACATCATGGTCTACGTGGGCCAGTGGCAGGGGCATCCCCTGATTTTTCACGCGCCGTGGGGGCTGCATACCTTCGGGAACGGCGGCCGGGACGGCCGGCTGGTCATTGGCCGGGTGGTGGTGACCACGTTGCGGCCGGGCGAAGAGGTGCCGGCGGTGGGGCCGCAGCATCTGCTGCTCAACCGCGTGCGGGCGATGACCATCCTCGCCCACCCGTAGCGAGGCGCCGCGGAGAGGCGTGCGCCGCGCCTGGCCCGCCGCCGGGGGGGGGTGGTGGCCAGCGGGCGGAAAAACTTCTATAAACGCTGGCTAGAGGTCGGAGCCGTCCGCGCGCCGGCCGCCGGCGGGGCGCAAAATCCCATGGCGGCGCGCGGGAAGCGGCGTCTTCCCGCAACGGGATGTTGGCTGAGCGCCGTGGCGTCGGTCGCGGACCGACGCGAGGTCGCGGCGCAGGAGGACGAGCGTATGCAAGGGCTGCTGGGGCGCGTGAGCGCCTGTTTTACAGGCGGCGTGTTCGGAGCCTTGGTTGCCAGTCTGGCGGTGTGGATGGCCGGTCAATACGGCTGGAGCGCCGCCATGGGCGTGGATATCGCCCCGCAGTGGACGGGGGCGTGGTTGTCGCCGCGGTTGCTTGTCGGTGGGCTGTGGGGCTTGCTGTTCCTGCCTTTCGCCAGCGTCAGCACCGTCTTTTGGCGGGGGCTGCTCCTGGGCCTCGCCCCTGCCCTGGTGCAGCTGCTGATCGTTTTCCCGGCCGATCCCAAGGCCGGGGTCTGGGGCCTGGGCCTCGGCGGCTGGACGCCAGCCTACGTCCTGGTCGCCAACGCCGTCTGGGGCTGGACCGCCGCCGCCTGGATCCGGTCCGTGGGCGGCGAGGATGCCCGCGCCCATCGGCTCCGCTAACCGCTTTCCCCTTCCATCCCCCGGGCGCTGGACCCGGCTTCCGGGAAGCCCCCCCAGTCTCCTGTCCCCCGTGCGAGGGGGCCGGGGGCATCATGCCCCCGGTCGGGGCGGTCCAGGGGGGGCGACGCCCTCCCTGGCCGCCGGAGGCCCCGCTTCATGCTCCCTGGCTGCCGGCCTTGGCCAGGATGGCCTTGGCCGGAATGAGTCCAGTGGCCGCGGCGGACACGATATTGCCAGCCACGCCGGGGCCGTCTCCGGCCACGTACATGCCGGTCACCGCCGTCTCCAGCTGGGGCGTGGTGTCGATCTGGGTGGCGAAGAACTTGATTTCCGGGGCGTAGAGCAGGGTTTCGTCATTGGCCACGCCCGGCACCACGGCGTTTAATTGTTCCAGGCCGTCCGCCAGGTTGGCCACGATGCGTTCGGGCAGGGCCATGGCGATGTCGCCGCAGGTGACGGAGGGCAGGGTCGGCGCGACGGAGCCCCGGCGGATGCGGCTCCAGGTGCTGCGCCGGCCGCGCTTCAAATCCCCGAACCGCTGCAAAATGGGCTTACCGCCGCCGATCATGGTGGCCAACCGGCCGATGGCCTCGCCGTAGGCCTGGTTGTCCGAGACCGGATCGGTGAGCACCACCTTGGACAGGAAGGCGAAATTGGCGCTTTCCGACTTGGCGTCCATGTAGGCGTGGCCGTTGACGCAGACGAACTCCTGATAGTTTTCCAGAGACACGAAGCCGCCCTGGTTGGTGCAGAAGGTGCGGGTCTGATCGTCGTACTTGCGGGTACGGAGGAAGAAGGTGGGGTCGTAGATGACGTCGGTCAGGTCCTGGAGGATGTCGTTGTGGACCTCCACCCGCACGCCCACCTCGATGCCGCGCTGGCTGCAGGTCAGGCCGTGTCGGCGGGCCAGGGCGCCCATCCATTCCGCGCCGACCCGGCCCGGGGCCAGGATCACGGCCGGCGCCTCGTAGCTGCCCCGGTTGGTGGTCACACCGGTCACCCGGCCGCCGGCCACGGTGACGTCGAGGACCTCCTCGCCGGTATGGATGACCACGCCGGCGTCCTCCAGGCGTGCGGTCATGGCGGCGATGTATTCCGGCAGCCGGTCGCTGCCGAGGTGCTTTTGCCGGATGAGCAGCAGTTCGATGCCGAGCTTGCGGGCTTCCTTGCGGATGATGCGGGCGCGCTCCATATCGGTGGGATAGACCGGTCCGTCCATGCCGTGGGCGGTGAAGATGGCTTCGGTTTCGTCGATCAGGGCCAGGGCTTCGGGGAGGGGCATGAACTGGGTCAGGTCGGTCTTGCCGAGCTTGGGAATGAAATTGAGCTTGCCGTCGGAAAACAGGCCGGCTCCGCCCATGCCGGAAAGGATGTTGCAGGGCGTGCAGTGCAGGCAGCCGCCCTGTCCCTGGAGCGGACAGCGGCGCCGTTCGGCCGGCAGGCCTTTTTCCACGAGCAACACGGCCAGGTCCGCATGGGTGCGCAGATGATAGGCGGCGAAAAGCCCGGCCGGGCCGCCGCCCACGATGATGACGTCGAAACGGGTCCGCAGTGCGGCTGTCATGATACCCCCTTGATGACGGACGCCGAGAGCGGCGACCGTGACTGGAATACCTGGCCGGCCGGGGCATTGGCAAGGCGGTTGGCGGCGTCGAGGTCCTTTCTTTTTTCTCCGGATCGGCTACCATGATCCTAACCCGAAGGGTCGAAGTGCCCACGATGCGCGGCGGCGCGGCTCAGAGGCCTTCTCGCCGGGAGGATCCCCCGATGCGGCAGCGAATCTTATTTGTGGACGACGAACCGCAGCTGTTGAGCGGTTTGCGGCGGATGCTTTGGGACAAACGTGACGACTGGGAAATGTTTTTCGTCGCCAGCGGCGCCGAGGGCTTGGCCTTGCTGGAGGAGTTCCCGGTGGACGTGGTGGTCTCGGACGTGCGGATGCCGGGCATGGACGGACCGGAATTTTTGGAACAGGTCCGGCAGCGCTGGCCGGGCACGGTGCGCATCATCCTGTCCGGGCATTCGGACCGGGACTACGTGTTGCGCTCCGTTCGGCCGGCCCATCAGTTCCTTTCCAAGCCCTGCCCCCCGGAGGAGCTCAAGGCCACCATCGCCCGGGTCCTGCGCCTCAACGAGCTGTTTACGGACGAGCACGTGCGCCAGGCCGTCACCCGCGTGGACAACCTGCCGGTGCTCCCCTCCGTGTTCGCCGAGCTGACCGACGAGCTCCGGTCGCCCAATGCCTCGGTCAAGACCATGGGCGAGATCATTTCCCGGGACATCGGGCTGGCCACGGGCATTTTGAAGCTGGTCAACTCCTCGTTTTTCGGCCTGCCCCACCGGGTCTCCTCCACCGAGCAGGCGGTGACGCTGCTCGGCATCGAGACGTTGCGCGCCCTGGTCCTGTCCCATTATCTTTTTTCCCGTTTCGACACCCGCCGTTATCCGGACTTCGGCCTCAACGCCCTGTGGAGCCACAGCCTGGGCGTGGCCCAGTGCGCCCGGGCCCTGGCCACCCTGGAAGGGGCCGACAAGGCCGACAAGGACGCCTGCTTCATGGTCGGCCTGCTTCACGACATGGGCAAGCTGGTGCTGTCCGAACTGTTTCGGGACGAATACGGCCAGGTTCTGGCCGAGGCGAGCGACCGCAACATCACCATCCGCCAGGCGGAAATGGACGTGCTCGGCGTGTCCCATGCCGAAATCGGCGGCTATTTGCTGGGCCTGTGGGGCTTCGAGGACGTGGTGGTCCTGGCCGTGGCCCGCCATCATGAGCCGGCCCGGGCCGGGGCGTCGCCGCCGCTGGCCGTGCTGCTGGCCCATGCGGCCAACGCTCTGGAGCATGAGATCGTGGTCATCAATCCGCATTATGCGCCGCATCCGCTGCAAGTGGACGTGCTGGCGGCCCGGGGACTGGAGGATCGGATCCCGGCCTGGCGCGAGGTCTGCCGCAACCTGCTGCAAGGAGAGAACGGGTGAACAGGCGGGTGCTCTTTATCGACGACGACGAACGGATTTTGGCCGGGTTCCGGCGCAACCTGCACGGCGCCTTCGAGGTGGAGACGGCGGCGGGGCCGGAGGTCGGCTTGGCCATGGCCAAGGACAATCCGGACTACGCCGTGGTGGTGTCGGATCTGCGGATGCCGGGCATGGACGGCATCATGGTCCTGGCCAAGGTCCGGGAGCTGAAGCCCGACACGGTGCGGGTCATGCTGACGGGTTTCGCCGAGCTGACGGCGGCCATCGCCGCGGTCAACGAGGGTAACATCTTTCGTTTCCTGACCAAGCCCTGCGAGACGGATGCCCTGAAGTCGGCCCTTGAGGCGGCGGTGGAGCAGTACCGGCTGATCATGGCCGAGCGGGAGCTTTTGGAAGGGACGCTGCGCGGCAGCCTGCGGATGCTTTCGGACGTGCTGTCGCTGCTGCGGCCCGAGGTGTACGGCCGGGTGGCCCGCATCGCCCCCTACGTGCGGCGCATTTCCCGGTTGGCAGGTGACCCCAGCTCCTGGCAGACCGACGCGGCGGCCATGCTGTGTCTGATGGGCTACATCATGCTGCCGGACGGCATCATCAGCCGCGTGGAGCGGGGCCGGGCGCTGTCGCCCGAGGATACCGCCATCTACCAGCAACACGCCGAAGTGGCGGCCAAGCTCGTGTCTCACATCCCGCGCATGGGCGGCGTGGCCCGCAACATCGCCTATCAGGAGAAGAATTTCGACGGCAGCGGCTTCCCGGCCGATGCGGTGCAGGGCAAGGAGATTCCGCTCGGCGCCCGCATCCTCCGGGTGGTGCTGGAATTCGACCGGCTTACCGCCGCGGGCCAGACCAAGCCCGAGGCCTATCTCGCCATCAAGCAGGCCCAGGGACTCTATGATCCGGATGTGGTGCTGGCCTTGGGCGAGGCGCTCGGCGACGAGCGCACGTACGTCATCCAGCAGGTCAGCCTGCGGGGGCTGCGGGAACGGATGATCCTGGCCGAGGACATGTACGTGTCCCGCGGCGGCCAGCAGGTGAAGGTCCTGCCCAAGGGCTACGAGTTGTCGGGCGTGGCCCTGGAACACATCTTCAAGCTGGCCCGCTACGATGCCGTGACCGGGCCGATCAAGGTGATCGTTCCCACGGGGAATTGAGACCGCCGGCAACGCGCGCGGCGGAAGTCGGCCCCCTCCCGGGGCCGACGGTTCCCGCCTGGCCGTGGCGTCCCGGAGGGAGACACCTCCGGGACGCGCGGCCAGGCGTGACCGGGCGGCGAGGGCGCCCGGCCGGGGAATGACGGCTAGGCGGAGACCTTGCGCCGACGCTCCCACAAACGCATTTCCTTCATCTTTTTGCGGCGTTCCCGCTGCAGGGACTTGGCTGCCAGGGGCGCGCCCTTTTTGTAGCCGTATTTGGCCCGATACTCTTCGGGCGTCAGTCCATGGGCGGCCAGGTGCTTTTTCGTGAGCACCTTGAAGGCCTTGCCGCATTCAAGACAGATGACGCTGTTTTCCTTGACGGCTTTGGACGGCTCAATGGAGGGCGTGGCCGCTTCGACGGGAACGGCGCCGGCGTCGGCAGCGGTTTGAATTCCGGCAGCCACGTTTTTGAGCATGGACGTGATTTCCTCGTCGGTCATCGTCCGAACCGAGGCCTGGGCCTTTACGATTTCCAGGGCTGCCTTCAAATAGTCTTCCATGGTGTCTCCTCATAACGTCTTTTTCGTTGATTACGCTGCCTGAACAAGACAACCGTCTTCAGGCAGGTGACATGGGCGTTACGGAGATGTTTGCGAACCGTAACGCCACGCGCCCCCTGACGGTGCCGGTCAGGCCGGGGGCGATGCGCCAAAAAAACGGGGGCCACGGGGGGAGGCGTCCCACGCCGGGCCTGGCCGCAGCGGGCGGCGTCCGATGTCGGGGCGAACGTCGCGGTGCGCGGTGCGGCGGCACAACGAAGAAGCATCCGGGGCGGGATGCGCAAGAGTTCCTTCGCTGGCGGCAAAATTCCGGATGACGGTCACGCAATATCCGAAAAACGAACCGCTCTCCGACATTTGGGGGCGTTGCAGCGCGTGTTTGAGCGGATCATCCCCTGCGGCCCTATGCAGAAACACGCCGGCAAGGATATCGGTGACCCTCCTCGGGGTATGGAGAAACGGGCTGATGTCCTTGGGCATGGCCTTCCTACTACAGTCTTTGGACGCCGTTGCATAGTGGTTATGGCTTGTGTGAACTATTTTTTATGTAATGCCCGATTACATGTCGGCAAGCATGCGGGAAGGGGTGGGATTGCTTCTCCCCGCGCTCCATGCACAATCGACCATCTTCCCGGCGATTACCGCGGATGTTGCCGGATGATGCGGAGGGGAAACATTCCGCTGAAGGATGGGCAGGAAGCAGGCCTCCGGCATTCCCGGAGAGCGGCGGCCACGGGACAGTACCGGCGGGGGGAAACGCCTGCCGGCACGGCGGCGTTGTAGGCGATGGCGACGCGAAAAAGACGTCCGCCGCGCGGGGATGTCCGGAGCGGACCTAGTGGAAGCGGATCTGCAGGACGATGGTGTCCGGGCCGTCCTTGAAGGTGATGTTCTTGAGCATGGTTTCCCGGTCGATGCTGTAGGTGTCGGGCGAATGGATGTCCACCCGCAGGACGTCCTTGCGGCCGGTGGGGACGGCGACCTTTTTCGAGCCCACCTTAAAAAGGATCTGCCGGCCGTTTTGATACCAGAAGTAATAGCGGCGCTGTTCCGTGAAGTAATAGGGCGGGCCGAACACCGGGCCGTTGTGGGGCTGGGGCTTTTCCAGGCTGAGGTCCAGCCGGTAGATGCTCGGGGCGATCCGGGTGACGTTCATGGCCGTCATGGCGTAGCGGCCACTGCTGTCGGGATTGCCGGTGGCCAGGATGGCGAAGCCGGCCGTGACCGTGAAGTCGATGCCGGGCGAAGGCAGGGAGCGGGTCTGGCTCTGGAAAAAGCGCTCCAAGGCCTGGGGCGAGTCGTCGCTTTCGGCCGGGGCCGGGGAGGTGGGCAGCACCGCCAGCACGCCGGCCAGCAGCGCCGCCGGCAACGCGACGCGGATGCTCCGAAGGGAAAACGTCATGTCCGGCCTCCTTGGGCGGGCCGCCCTGGCGGACGGCGGCGAAACGCGCTAGGCAGAATGCCTTGGATACAACTTTCTACCGCGCCACTGCCATGAACGCAACGACTCCCCCCCTGGGCGGCCCGTGGGCCCCCATTTTGGAAAGGGCCCGCGACGGCCGACGGATCACGCCCGACGAGGCCCTGCTGCTGGCCGAGGACGCGCCGCTCCACGACCTGTGCGCGGCCGCCCTGGCGGTCCGGACGGCCCGATACGGCCGCAACGCCTCTTACGTCCGCAACATCCACATCAATTTCACCAACGTCTGCGTCAACGCCTGCCGCTTTTGCGCCTTCAGCAAGCGGCGCGGCGAGCCCGGGGGCTATACGGCCACGGTGGCCGACATCGTGGCCGAGCTTGCCCGCCACCGGGACGAGCCCATCCGGGAAATTCACGTGGTGGGCGGGCTCAACCCCGAATTGTCGCTGGACTATTACACGGCGCTGTTGCGGGCCGTCGCCCGGGAACGCCCGGACGCCGGCATCAAGGCCTTTACCGCCGTGGAGGTGGCCCACCTGGCCGACGTTCGGGGCGAATCCGACGCCGATATCCTGACCGCCCTCAAGGCGGCCGGCCTGCTCATGCTGCCCGGCGGCGGGGCCGAAGTCTTTTCCCCGGACCTGCGTCGGCAGTTGTGCCCGGAAAAAATCTCCGGCGAGCGCTGGCTGGCGGTGCACGCCACGGCCCACCGCCTGGGCCTTCCGACCAATGCCACCTTGCTGTTCGGCCACATCGAGTCCTGGGCCGACAGGGTGGGCCACCTGGCTGCCCTGCGCGACCTGCAGGACGCCACCGGCGGCTTCGTCTGCTTCATTCCCCTGGCCTACCAGCCGGCCAACAACAGCCTGGGCGCCAAGGGGCCGGACGGTCTGACCGTGCTGCGGCTGCTGGCCGTGTCCCGGCTCTTTCTGGACAACGTGCCCCATCTCAAGGCCTATTGGGCCATGCTCGGCATCAAGGCGGCCCAGATGGCCCTGTGGGCCGGGGCCGACGACTTCGACGGCACCATCGTCAAGGAGCGCATCGGCCACGCCGCCGGGGCGGACAGCCCGGGCGGCCTCACCCTGGACGAACTGCGCCAGGCCATCCTGGCCGCCGGCATGGTGCCGGTGGAGCGCACGGCCGATTTCCGGCCGGTTCCCCCTGCGGTGCGTGAAGAGAAGATATGAGACGATGCCTCCGGCGGCCGGGGGCATGATGCCCCCGGGCCCCTCGCCCCGGCCGGGAGGCGCTTTCTTAGGTGGCCTTTTTTTGGGCGTAGGCCACGAAATCCTCCTGCACCTGGCGGATGACCCGCTCGCGCAGCTCGGCCACGGTTTCGAGCGGCGCCTGTTCGCGGATGGCCCGGTGGTAGGCGGCCATGGCGTCGTAGGAATCGAGCAGCTCCTCGTGGAGCGAGGGCCGCTTCGGCTGGACCTCTTCGAGCGACACGACGCGGCAATCCATCCGTGAGGCCAAAAAGCGCAGGGGGAGGATGGAGGCGCAGGCCTGCATGAGCGGCAGCAGCATCTCCACGCCGAACTTGGCCCCCGTGTCTCCCTGGCTGATTTCCCGCATAAAGGTGGAGTAGGGCTTGCCGATTTCCTTGGCCAGCGCCTTGGCGGGTTTGCCGGATGCGCGGACCATCTCCCGGATGGCCGCCACGATGGTGTTGCACATGAGAAAATTTCCTCCGAAATATCATGGCCTCTGTGAACATAACGGCCTATAAGGAAAAATACTTGCCAGACGCGTCACCGAGTCCGAGATCCTTCGTTCTGTCCGCAGCCTGACTATTGCCCGAATTCCGATTTCGGACAACCGCCCCCCCGGTCGGCGGCGCGCCGTTCCCGGTCGTCGGCGGAGGGCGACCTTCCTTCGTGTGTTCGAACGGGTCCGGCCGGACGGTTTGCGTCCGACAACCAAGCGGTTTCATGTGGTATAAGGAAACAATCATCTATGAGTTGCATGTCCGTTCCTTCGCTGACGGCGACGGGGACGGCGTCGGTGATTTCAAGGGACTGATCGAGCGGCTGGATTACCTGGAGCGGTTGGGTGTGGGGGCATTGTGGCTCCAGCCCTTTTATCCCTCGCCGCTACGCGACGACGGCTACGACATCGCCGACTATTGCGACATTCACCCGGCCTACGGCACCCTCCCGGATTTCAAGCGCTTCCTGCGTGAGGCCCACAAGCGGGGGCTGCGCGTCATCACCGAGCTGGTCCTCAACCACACCTCCGACCAGCATCCCTGGTTCCAGCGGGCGCGGCGGGCCGAGCCCGGTACGGTCCACCGCGACTTCTACGTCTGGAGCGACAAGCCGGACAAGTACCGGCAGGCCCGCATCATCTTCAAGGATTTCGAGCAGTCCAACTGGGCCTGGGACCCGGTGGCCAAGGCCTATTTCTGGCACCGCTTCTATGCCAACCAGCCGGACCTCAACTACGACAATCCGGCCGTACGCCGGGCCATCCTCAAGGTGGTGGACTTCTGGCTCGGCATGGGCGTGGACGGGCTGCGTCTGGACGCCGTGCCCTACCTGTTCGAGCGCCGGGGCACCAACTGCGAGAATTTGCCGGAGACCCACGCCTTCTTAAAGGCGTTGCGGGCCCATGTGGACGCCGCGTTCCCGGACCGGATGCTGCTGGCCGAGGCCAACCAGTGGCCCGAGGACGCGGTGGCCTATTTCGGCCAGGGCGACGAGTGCCACATGGCCTTCCATTTTCCCGTCATGCCCCGCATCTTCATGGCGGTCTGGGCCGAGGACCGGTATCCCATCGTGGACATCCTGGAGCAGACGCCGCCCATTCCCCCCTCCTGTCAATGGGCGCTTTTCTTGCGCAACCACGACGAGCTGACCCTGGAGATGGTGAGCGAGGAAGAGCGCAACTCCATGTACCGGGCCTACGCCCGGGACGCCCGGGCCCGCATCAACCTGGGCATCCGCCGCCGGCTGGCTCCGCTGATGCAGAACAACCGGCGCAAGATGGAGCTTATCAACGTCCTGCTCCTGTCCTTTCCGGGCACGCCCATCCTCTATTACGGCGACGAGCTGGGCATGGGTGACAACTATCACCTGGGCGACCGCAACGGCGTGCGCACGCCCATGCAATGGAGTCCGGACCGCAACGCCGGTTTTTCCCGGGCCAATCCCCAGTCCCTGTTCCTGCCGGTGATCATCGATCCGGAATACCACTACGAGCTGGTCAACGTGGAGACCATGGAGCGCAACCAGTCCTCGTTTCTGTGGTGGACGCGCCGGCTGCTGGCCGCCTACAAGGCCGAGCCCGCTCTGGGCCGGGGCGGCTTGCGCTTCGTCCGGGGCGAAAACGCCAAGGTGCTGGCCCTGGTGCGCACGGACGGGGAACACCGGGTGCTGGCCGTCATCAACCTGTCCCGGCACGCCCAGGTGACCGAGCTGGACCTGGGCGACCTGGCCGGCTTCACGCCGGTGGACGTCTTCGGCCAGACGCGCTTTCCGGTCATCGGCCAGGCCCCGTACGTGCTGACCATGGGGCCCTACGACTATTTCTGGTTCCGCCTGGAAAACGGCCATGCCGTCCGTCCGGTCGAGACCCTTGCCGGCCCCCTGACGCTGACCGCCCGGCAGGCCCGGTCGCTGGTCTCCCAGGACCCCCTGTCCCCGTCCGACGCGGAGCTGTTGCCGCCAGCTCTGGCGCCCCTGGTGCCGCAGCTGGTCGGCGGCGACGCCGAGGTCCGGCCCATCGACGAACTGGTGGTTCATGCCCCGGGCCGGACCCTGAGCCTGCTTCTGGCCGAGGTCCGGCCGCAGCAGGGCGATCCCGTCACGCTGTTCGTGCCCCTGGCCCGGGCCAAGGCCCCCGAGGCCGAGGTCCAGGAAGCGAGCGCTCCCGACCAGGTGCTGGCCCGACTGGAATATCCCACCGGGGCCATGCTGCTGTTGCGCGGCCTCTACGATCCGGCCTCCGTCTCCGCGCTCCTCGGCCTCATGGCCCTGGGCAAACGGCGGCGGGGCCGGGACGGCGCCTTCGTGTGCGAGGTCCACGCCCCGCGGGCGGACCGGCAGGCCATGGAGCATCCGGGCAGCGTCCGCATCCTTTCCGATCATCCGCAGTCCATGACGTTTTCCCTGGATAACCGGGTGTTCCTGAAGGTCTTCCGGCATCCCGAAGAGGGGATCAACCCGGATATGGAATTGCCGCTGGCTTTGCTGGAACGGCATTTCCAGGGCGTGCCCCGGGTGCTGGCGGCGCTGCATTACCGGCGGCCCCACGCCCAGCCCATGACCCTGGCCGTGGCCACGGTCTACGCGGCCGGCGCGGTCCCCGCCGACGTGTTCGTCCAGGAGGCCCTGGACCGGTTCTGCGGCGATGTCCTGGCCCGCCGGCAGCCGCCGGAGCCGGCGACGCAGAGCGCGCTGGTCGGGGAATATCTCGTGGAATTCTTCCGGAATCTGGGCAAGCGCACGGCCCAGGTGCACCTGGTGCTGGCCTCGGTCCCGGGGCCGGATTTCGTGCCGGAGCCCATCACCAAGCTCTATTTGCGTTCCATCTACCAGTCCATGCGCAACCACCTGCACCGGGTGGCCCAGGCGGTGGACCGGGTGCGGCGGCAGGTGCCGAAGCTCAAGCCCCTGCCCAAGCATACGCTGCTGGAGCGTTTTTCCGGCCTCCTCACCCTGCCCCCGGGCGGGGCCCGCATCCGCATCCACGGGGACCTGTTCCTGGAAAACATTCTGCGGGTCGGCCAGGACCTGCTGCTGACCGATTTCGACGGCGACGCCCGGATGCCCTTGGGCGAACGGCGGATCAAGCGCTCGCCCTTGCGCGATGTGGCCAGCCTGGTGCTGTCGGCGGCCATGCTGGCCCGGCGGAGCGCCTCCCGCCGGGTGCTCCAGGCCGTGACCGAGGCGCCGTTGCTGTCCGAATGGCTTGAAATCTGGACCAAGGCCGTGTGCGAAAGCTTTCTGGCCTCCTATCGCGAGACCGTCGGCAAGGCGGCCTTTCTGCCGGAAGATCCGAAGACCCGGCGCATCCTGCTGGAAGTTTTCGCCATGGAGCAGGGCCTGCGGGCCATGCTGCAGGCGGTGGACGAGGGGCACGCCGAGGATGTGCCGCTGCTGCTGGCGACCCTGGGCAGCCTCAAGGACCTGGAGGCATGAGCGCCCTGCCCGGACTGGGGCCTTTGCTGGCCGATCCATTGCTGGCGGCGGTGTTGACCGGCGGGCGGGACGGCCTGCTGCTTTTGGATTACGATGGCACCCTGGCGCCGTTTACGGCCCGTCGCGATCAGGCCCGGCCCTATCCCGGGGTGGTGGAGACGCTCGTTCGGCTGCCGTCCCGGGGCTCGGGGCGGTTCGCCGTGGTCAGCGGCCGCGAGGCCGGCGAGGTGGCCCGGCTGCTGGCGCCGGCCCGACCGGCGGATATTTGGGGCTGCCACGGGGCCCAGCGTTTGCTGGCCGACGGCTCCCGGGAGGACCCGGTCCTGTCACCCCCCCTGGCCCAAGCCCTGGACGAGGCCTTCGTTTTGGCCTCCCGGACGGCCCCGCCGGAGGCCGTCGAGCGCAAGCCCGTCAGTCTGGCCGTGCATTGGCGCGGCCGGGAGGCGGCCGCGGCCCGAGACCTGGCGCGACGCATCGGGGACGTCTGGCGTCCCCTGGCCGAGAGCGCCGGCCTGCGGCTGCACGCCTTTGACGGCGGCGTGGAGCTGCGGGTGCCGGGCTGGGACAAGGGGCGGCCCGTGCGGGCGTACCTCCGCGACGTTCCCGATACGGCCCTGTTCTACCTGGGCGACGATCTGACGGATGAGGATGCGTTTCGGGCCCTCGGCCCAGCCGGCATCGGTGTTTTGGTCCGTGCGGAGCGGCGCGCGACGGCGGCGCGCTACGGGATCACGCCACCCGAGGAACTGCTCGCCTTGCTGACCGCATGGGCGGATGCCTTGGGCGCTGGTGAACCCCAGCCCGGGAGGTCGCATGCATTCCTGTGAAAAGAGACGGCGATTCATCGTGGTTTCCAACCGGCTGCCCCTGAGCATCAAACGCGACGCGAACGGCGAGTTGACCGCCACGCCGGGGGCGGGCGGCCTGGTCACGGCCCTGGCTCCGGTGCTCAAGAACCGGGGCGGCATCTGGATCGGCTGGCCGGGCACGGCCGATAAGGGGGCGCTGCCCCTCTGCCGGGCCTTTTCGCGCAAGGCCGGCTATTTTCTCCGTCCCGTGGCCCTGACCGAAGAGGATGTCGCCGGCTTCTATCTGGGCTTTTCCAACGAAATTCTCTGGCCGCTCTTCCACGAATTTCAGATGCCCTGCAATTTTACGCCGTCCTATTGGGAGGCCTATCGCACCGCCAACCACAAGTTCACGGAAGCCACGGCGTCGGTCACCACCGACGAGGATTTCATCTGGGTCCACGACTATCATCTCATGCTGGTGGCCAAGATGCTGCAGGAGAAAGGCCGCCACTCGCGCACGGGCTTTTTTCTGCACATTCCCTTTCCCCCGGCCGACATCTTCCTGAAGATTCCCTGGCGGCAGGAGCTGATCGACGCCCTGCTGGAGTACGACCTGATCGGATTTCAGACCCTGCGCGACCGCCGCAACTTTTTCGAGGCCGTGAAGCGAATTTATCCCTCGGCCTCCCGCAAGGGCCGGGGGCAGGTGACCACCCTGTTGGCCAATGGCCGGTCCCCTCGGCTCGGGGCCTTTCCCATCGGCATCGACTTCCGGGCCTTTGCCGCTGAGGCCGCCCAGCCTGAAATCCAGAAGGCGGCCGAGGACATCCGGTCCGCCTTTGGCAAACGGTTCCTGCTTTTTGGGGCGGATCGGCTCGACTACACCAAGGGCGTTCCCCAGCGCCTGGACGCCCTGCACATGGCCTTCGAGCGCTATCCGGAACTGCGCGGCAGGATCTGCCTGATCCAGGTCCTGGTGCCCAGCCGCGAGGAAGTGCCGCAGTACCTGGTCATGAAAAAGGAAATCGAGCGGAGGGTCGGGGAGATCAACGGCCGTTTTTCCTCGCTGGGCTGGATGCCGGTCCATTTCGCCTACCGCAACCTGCCTCGCGATCAGCTTGTCGCCTATTACGCGGCCGCCAACATGGCCCTGGTGACGCCGCTTCGGGACGGCATGAACCTGGTGGCCAAGGAGTACGCCGCCTGCAACATCCATGAGGACGGCGTGCTGTGCCTGAGCGAATTTGCCGGCGCGGCCATGGAACTGCATCGGCACGCCCTGATGGTCAACCCCTTCGACATGGCCGGGGTGGCGGACGCCATCCGGGAGGGTGTGCTGATGGAAGCCCGGGAACGGCGTCTGCGCATGCGCTCCATCCGGCGCATCCTCCGGCGTTTTGATATCTATTGGTGGGTCAACGCCTTTCTGGAGGGGGCCTTCTCCACCCGGCTGGACGCCTTTCCGACCCTTGAAACGGCCTACTGGGAGAACCTGGAGGCCACCGAGGGACCGCCCTGGGCGGGTCTCTAGAAAAATGCCCCTGGCGCGCCGGCGCTTCCGCCCGCTCGGGCGGGCCCGGGCCCCGGTCGGCGGGTCAGTCCCGCGTCGGCCGGCCGCTTTTCTCCGACCAAAACGCGCGCGCCGTGGCGACGAGCTGCGCCGACTCCCGATACAGCCGGCGCATGCCGTCCTGACTGTGATTGTCCACCTTGCGGCCCGAGCCGTGGTCGCGCACGTTGGCCAGCACCCTGGGTACATGGGTAAAGGTCGCCCCCCCCATGGCAAAGCGCAAAAAGAGTTCATGGTCCTGCACGGTATAGGCAGGGTCATAGAGGCCGAAGCGCTGATGCAACTCGTATTTATACAACTTTGCGATGCCGCAAAAATACCAGTGGCAGAAGCAGGCGGGGAAGGTGTAGTCGGGCAGGGCGAACTTCCTTACAATACGCCCGGTATCGTCGACGATATGCATATCGGCATAGGCGAAGTCGGCGTTTTTCGCATACAGGGCTGCGCGAAGTTCCCGGATCATGCCGGGCAGGAGCATGTCGTCGGAAGCGATAAAGGTGCACAGTGGGGCGGTGACGGCCGTTAAGCCGGTATTGAGGGCCTCGGACAAGCCTCTGTTGCGCTCGTGCGTGCGAACGACCAACCGCCTGCCCGCCGTGGCGTAGCGCTGCTGCTGCGTCCGTTCGACCGTCTCCGTGGCGGCATCGTAGTTGGAGGCATAGGAGGTCGTGTCACCGGCGATGGCCGCCTCGTATTGGGCGAGCACCTCCGCCGTGTTGTCGCTCGATCCGTCGTTGACGACGATGATCTCCAGGTCGTCGTATTCCTGGAACCAGATGGAATCGAGACAGATCGGCAAGTATTTCGCTTGATTAAACGTCGGGACAACAATGCTCACACGTTCCATGGCGTCAGACCTCTTTGCCGCGGGCAGGACAGCCCGTCCCTGTTCGGGGACCGCTTGGCGGCAGACGGCACCGTCGCCCCCACGGTGCGGCCGCGCGCGCCCTAGGCGTTGCTCTCGTGGTATTCCTGTTCCGAATTGACGTCCCAGGCCTGTTCCTTGGGCACGCCGTCCAGGATGGCGTTGACCGTGGCAAAGGCCGTCAGCATGGAGTGGTCCATATTGTTATAGCGGTGTTGTCCGTTGCGGCCGACGCAATACAGGCCGTCGATGCCCAGGAGCCAGGCCTTTAAGGTCGCTATGTCGTCATAGGTGTCGAAATAGGCCGGATAGGCCTTTTTGACCTTTTCGCTGTGACAGTCCTTGACGTCGCCGCGGTCGAGAATGTGCATTTTCACCATTTCATCGATGGCGAAATCGATACGCTCCTTATCGGAGAGTTCCCAAAAGGCATCACCCTCGCAGCAGAAATATTCCATGCCGACCCAGACTGTATGCTCCAGGTCCCGGACCATATAGGGCGACCAGTTATTGAAGATCTGCAACCGGCCGACCTTGACGCCCGGTTCCTGCACATAGATCCAGCAATCCGGGACAATGTCGCCGATGGTCTTGATTTTGGTCAGATTTTTTAATCGGAGGCGGTCGACGAGCAGGCCGATGGTGATGAAATCCCGGTACGGCAGCCCCCGGGCAATGGCCTGGACCTTCTCGGGAACGACGATGCCGTCGATCCCCTGCACCAGATCCTTGAGCGGCATGGAGGAAATGACGATGTCGGCGGCGAATTCCTGCCGCCCCTGGGGCGTGTCGCAGACCAGGGCGGTGACGGCGCCGTCGGCGCAGACAATCCGGCGCACCGAATGCTCCCGGAGCAGGCGCCCGCCCTTGGCCACGACTTCCTCCGCGACGGTTTCCCAGAGTTGCCCCGGACCGTATTTGGGATAGCGAAACTCCTCGATAAGGGACGTCTCCGTGGTGGCGTTTTGCTTTCCCAGCACGGCCTTTTTGAGGCTGTCCCACAGCAGGGCGAACACGGACAGCCCCTTGACGCGTTGCGCCCCCCAATCCGCATTGAGCTGGCGCGGATGGCGTCCCCAGACCTTTTCGGTGTAGGCTTCGAAGAACATGCTATAGAGCACCCGGCCGAAGCGGTTGATGTAAAAGTCCTCGAGGTTGGCTTCCGGGCGTTTCCAGAGCTGGGCCCGCAGATAGGAGCAGCCGGCGCCGAGCGTTCGCCACAGCCCCAGGTTCCAGAGTGTCGCGGGCTTCAGCTTGAGCGGATAGTCGAAAAAGTGGGCGGCGAAGTAGATGCGGGAAACCCGGTTGCGCACCAGCATGACCCGGTCCTCCCGCTCGGGGTCCGGGCCGTCGGCCGCCAGCGGCTTTTCCCGGTGCAGGAGCAGGTCGTCCTTGGCGGGCGCCCCCTGCAGGGGAAGCCGCCCGGCCCACCAGTCCATCACGGCCTGGTCCTTGGAAAAGAAGCGGTGCCCGCCGATGTCCATCCGGTTGCCGTGGTGGCACACGGTCCGGGAAATACCGCCGATTGCCCGGGATTCCTCAAATACCGTCACGTCGAAAGCGCTGGTCCGGGAAAGCAGCGCATGGGCGGCCGTCAGTCCGGCCGGGCCAGCGCCGATGATGGCGACTTTTTTTTTCTGCATCCGTTTGGCGTTCCTTTTTTTCCGCGAAGATTCCAGTGGCGGGCTTGGGAGGGTCCCGCGCCGCCTCATGCCAAAAGCCTTCCTGCCGGCGGCACGGCTACGACAGCCATTTGAGAAGGCGAATGATCCCCATACGGGCCACGACGTTATGCGCGGACATGTTGGTGCGGTGCGCTATTTCCTGCTTGTGGTCATGGTAGTAGGTATAGGCCCGCAGCAGCATGGCTTCGTTCGTCAAGGTCGGCCGCCAGGACAGTTCCCGCTTGATCGCCGTCGTATCGAACACAAAGCTCGAGGCGATCATTTTGTATTGGTACGGCCCGAGGGGCGAGAGGCCCAGGGCGTAGGCGATTTTCATGGCCGGTATGGCCAACCACTTGGGAAAATAGGCCAATTTCGACGTCGAGCCGGACTGGCGCAAGACGGCGGTGTAGACTTCGTTGAAGGTTTTGACGTTATCCGAGCCGATGTTGAAAACGGCGCATTTGGGGTAGTCGAGCGCCGCGATGCAGGCCGTGGCCAGATCCTTGGCGTAGATGAATTGATAGCGGTTGGTTCCGTCCCCGACCTGCCACAGCTTGCGGCCCTCGTCGATAAATTCGAACAGAATCCCCAACAGCCCGAGCCGGCCCTCGTCCATGATGGTCGGGCTGCGAAAGATGATGCTGTGCACCCTGTCCGGATCGGACAGGAGGATCTTTTCGCCGGCGAGTTTGGACCGCCCGTAAATTTCCACCGGCGCCGGAGGTTCCTCCTCGGAGACGGGGTACGAAAAACTCTTTCCCCACAAACAGTTCGAGGAAATGAACACGATTTTGGGCACGGCGTAGGTTTGGCAGCAGGCAAACACATTTTGGGTGCCGTCGACGTTGGACGACCAGAGTTCCTGGGGGCTCTTGACGTCATGGGCCAGCATGGCCGCGCAATGGAACACGGCGTCGAAGTTCTCGGCGCGGAAGAGCGCCTCCAAGACCTCTTTGTGGCGAATGTCGTTTTGCACGGCCCGCACGCGCGCATGGCGATAGGGGCAGGGCTGCAGATCGATCGTTACGACGGTGTCGCCACGGTCCGCCAGGGCCTGGCAGAGGATGGAACCGAAGAATCCCGATCCTCCCGTGACAAGATAGTTCCCCATTGTCAGCAATCCTCCTGCGAACGCGGCGCGGCCGTCGGCCTTTTCATTGGCCGTCGGCGCGGCCGTAGCTGTCGGCCAGGCGCACGATGTCGTCCTCTTCCAGATAGGCCCCGGATTGGACTTCGATGACGTGCAGCGGCAGTTTCCCCGGATTTTCGAGCCGGTGGACCGTGCCGGCCGGGATGAAGGTGGATTCGTTTTCGTTGAGCAAAAAGCGCTTTTCGCCACAGGTCACCACGGCCACGCCGTGTACCACGGTCCAGTGTTCGCTGCGGTGCCAGTGCTTTTGCAGGGAGAGCTGGGCGCCGGGCTTGACCATGATTTCCTTGACCCGGAAGCGGTCGCCCCGGTCCAGGGACTTGAACCAGCCCCAGGGCCGAAAGCACAGGCAGTGGTTGGCGACCTCCGTACGTTCGTCCACCTTGAGCCGGGCCACCACCTCCTTGACCCGTTCGGAATGCTCCCGGCTGGCCACCAGCACGGCGTCCTCGGTCACGACCACCACCAGGTTTTGCACCCCCAGGGTGACCAAAAGCTTGCCCTCGCTGTGCAGGTAGGAATCGACGGTTTCCAGGGCGAACACGTCGCCCTTGACGGCGTTGCCGCTACCGTCCTTGTCCGCCTGCTCCCACAGGGCCTCCCAGGTCCCGACATCGGACCAGCCCATGCGGACGGGCACCAGCACGGCCCGGCCGGTGTGCTCCATCACCGCGTAGTCGATGGAATCGCCCTGGATGGCCTTGTACGCCTCCTTGCCGGGCTCCAGGCGGTCCGAGGTTTGTTTCGCGGCGGCAAAGGACTCCTGGCAGGCGGTCGCCATGTCCGGCCGAAAGGCCGCCAGCTCGGCAAGGAAGATCCGGGGCGAAAAAAGGAAGATACCGCTGTTCCAGTAGAAGTCCCCGGCCAGGAGGAACTCCCGGGCGGACCGGGCGTCGGGTTTTTCCACGAAACGGTCGGCGCGGAAGCAGCCCGGGTGGCCCGGGAGGGCGGCGCCGGCATGCAGGTAGCCGTAGCCGGTGTGCGGCGAGGTCGGTTCGATGCCGAAGGCGACCAGGGCCCCGTCCCGGGCCGCCGGTGCGCCGGCGGCCACCGCCGCGGCAAAGGCGTCGCTGTCGCGGATGAAGTGGTCGGAAGGCATCACCAGCATCAGGGCGTCCGGGACCTCCGCAACGAGCAGGGCGGCCATGGCCGCGGCCGGCGCGGTATTACGGGCGATGCGTTCGACGACGATCCGAAAGGCGGTACAGCCGATTTCGGCGAGCTGGTCCCGCACGAGATGTTCGTATTCGTCCGCGCACACCAGGATCGGCGCGGCAAAGTCCTCTCCCTGGCAGCGGAGGACGGTCTCCTGGAGGAGGCTGTGTTTTTCCAGGCGCAGCAATTGTTTGGGCAGGGATTTGCGCGACAGCGGCCACAGGCGCGTTCCAGCTCCGCCGCACAGGATCACAGGTACGATATGCACGGTTGTTCTCGGTGGTATGGTGGCTGGCTTCGCGGCGACATGCAGCCACGCCAAAGGGACATTGCGTCATAAAAGCACCGCGTAACGCCGGGGCACTGCCGCACGCCCTGAACCCGAAGCCCACAGTCTGGAGAGCGATACCGTCTCCCGGAAGAGAGTTCAACCCCCCCGTCGGACGCGGTTTCTCCCGTTTCGCCTGCTTCCCTCGCCCGGCGGCAGCGCGGGCACCTCAGAGCTTGATGACGATGTGCCGGACTTCGAGCGCCCGGGCCCCCAGCCAGATGAGGGCCAGGAGGGCGAGGCCCCAGGCCAGGGAGGCCGGCTTGCCGGTCAGCCAACCGGCGAAGAGCAGCCGATACAACGCCGTCTGGAGCGGTATCCGGCCGGCGGCGGTGGCCACGGTCACGTGCCGCAGGATCGAGGCGAGAAAGGAGGCCGCCAGATAGAGGACCAGGGGATTTTGGCCCATCGTCAGCAGGGGCTTGCCCCAGCGCCACAGGCCCCGGTCGTCCATGAGCCAGGCGCAGGCCGCCAGCAGCAGGATGCCGGCCCCGCCGACAAACAGGACGAAGGAGCTGGTGCACAGGGATTTGTTGAGGGGAAACCGGAAGCTCCAGATCCAGCCCGTCATGGTCAGGCCCACCCCCCATAACATGACCCGTCCCGGCCGGGAGTGGCCCGCCTGGAGCCAGCGGCCGGCCAGGACGCCGAGCAGACCCAGGGCGACGGCCGGGAAGGTGGAGAGAATGCCTTCCGGGTCCCAGGTGGTGCCGTGTTTCCAGATATGGCTGCCGAAGACGAGCGTATCGAGCCAGCCTTGCAGGTTGGCTGCGGCGTCGATGCTCGGATGGCCCAGCCCCGGGACGGGCGTCAGCAGGAGCAGCAGCCAGTAGCCCAGAAGGATGGCGGCCCCGGTGGCGACGAGGCCCCGATCGCCCAGGCGCACGTGCAGCCAGACCGCGGCCAGGTAGACGACGGCGATGCGTTGCAGCACCCCCGGAAGGCGCAGGTCCTGGAATCCCCACCGGATCAAGGCGTTTTCCGCCAGGCCCAGCAGGAACAGCACGATCGTGCGCCGCAGCACCTTGTTCCAGAAGGCCGCCGCTTGGCCTGGTCCCCTGGCCTCTCGTCGCACGGCCAGGGGCACGCACACGCCGACCAGGAACAAAAACATGGGGAACACGGCGTCGGCCAGGGTGCAGCCGTTCCAGACGGCGTGCCGCAACGGGGCGTAGGCCAGCCGCACGTCCCCGGGATTGTTGGCCAGGATCATCAGGGCAATGGCCAGGCCGCGCAGGAAATCCACCGAACGCAGCCGGTCTTTCCGCGATGTGGACACGGGACACCTCGTCGCGAAGGCGTTGGGGAAGCGGGAACCGCCGCGGTCCTCGCAACCACGTTGCCTATACGTCATCCCTCCGTTTCAGGCGAGGGGCCACGTGCCGGCGGGCACTTGACAGCTGACGAGTGACGAATTATAGAAAACGTCACTTTCCACTGAGGACGCGCCGCATGGACCGCACCGAAACCTACGAAGCGATTATCCGCCAGGCGGACACCCTGTTCCGGCGTTTCGGTATGAAGACGTCCGTGGCCCAAATCGCCCGGGAATTGCGCATGTCCCCGGCCAATATCTACAAGTTCTTTCCCTCCAAGCGGGCGCTGATCGAGGCGGTGGGTGAGCGGCGGATGCTGACGCTGCGCAAGCGGATGCTGGCGGTGACCAAATCCCGCAAACCCGCCTTCGAACGGATCAAGGACCTCATGGGCTGCGTGGTCGATCATTTTGAGGAGCTGATCGAAAAGGAATCCGACCTGCTCTATCTCGACCTCATCAAGGACATCCTTCAGTTCGAGTTGGTCCTGCGGGAAACGGAATGGTCCTTTGCCCAGGAATTGCAGAAGTTGTTGCTCGACCAAATGATCGGGCTCATCCGGGAGGGAGTGCGGACCGGGCAGATGCACGTTCCTGACCCCGAGGAGGCCGCCTTGGCCATGCTGGACTGCATGTGCCGGGTGGTCGAACCGCTTTTGCTGATGGAGGATCCCCCACCCGTGCGGGCCGAGCGCCTGGAGCGGCAGTTCCGCTTCCTGGCCCGAGCCCTGGCCTGACGGCCCGCCGCCCTCTGCGAGCGGGGGAACTCGTCCGATTGGATGATGTTTCCTTTCCATCCGTAACCGGTCTGAGGTCCGAAACGACGAAGTGGGACAAGATGGTTTGTGTGTCCCGTGATGGGAAATATTTATTTTTATAAATAAAAACAGTGTCATGCCCGGGATGATTCGGTATGTGTCGGTCTCCCGGGGGTGACTTTTTTGGGAAAGGTGTGGTGACAAATGTTAAAAATCGTCACTTTTAAGAGCGCCGGGCCGGGCTGCGCACTGCTCGCGGCCGGACTGCTGCTCCTGGGCCTTGCGGCCGGCGGATGCAGCCAGTCCCAGGCCGACGTCTCCCGTCCCAAGAAAAATACGCCGCCCCAGGTGGGGGTCATCACCATTGCGCCCCGGCCCACCATGCGCACCACGGAGCTTCCCGGTCGCACCACGGCCGTGCTCACCTCCGAGGTCCGCCCCCAGGTGAGCGGTGTCATTCTCAAGCGCCTGTTCACCGAGGGCAGCGAAGTCCGGGAAGGGCAAGCCCTCTACCAGATCGATCCGGCCACCTACCGGGCGACCTATGCCAGCGCCCAGGCCAAGGAGGCCCGCGCCCGGGCCGCCCTGGCCACGGCCAAGGCCAAGGCCGTCCGCTACAAGTCCCTGATGTCGGTCCAGGCGATCAGCCGCCAGGACTACGACGACGTCGTCGCCGCCGCCAAGGAGGCGCAAGCCGACATCGGCAGCGCCCGGGCCGAGGTCGATCAGGCCCGCATCAACCTGGAATACACCAAGGTCCTGGCCCCCATTGCCGGCCGGATCGGCCGTTCCACCGTCACCCCCGGCGCCCTGGTCACGGCCAACCAGGCCGCCACCCTGGCCACGGTCACCCAGCTCGACCCGATCTACGTGGACGTGAACCAGTCCTCGGCTACCATGTTGCGGCTCAAGCACGAGATGGAGACCGGCGAGATCGAGCGGGTGGACAACGACAGCGTCAAGGTGACGCTGAAGCTGGAGGACGGCAGCGCCTACCCCGTTTCCGGCAAGCTCCAGTTCGCCGAGGTCACCGTGGACCAGGGCACGGGCACGGTGCTCCTGCGGGCCGTCTTCCCCAATGCCAAGCACGTGCTTTTGCCCGGCATGTTCGTCCACGCCGTCATCCAGGAAGGCGTGGACCGCCACGGCATCACCGTGCCCCAGAAGGCCGTCAGCCGGAACGCCCAGGGCGAGGCCACCGTCATGGTCGTCGGTCGGGACAACACCGTGGCCGTGCGCACCATCCGGACAGGCCAGGCGTTGGGCAACGTCTGGCTGGTCACCGACGGGTTGACCGCCGGCGACCGGGTGCTGGTGGACGGCCTGCAACAGGTCCGCCCCGGTGCCGTGGTGACGCCCGTGGAAGCGGCCGCCCGTCACAATTCCTGATTTTCGCACGCGAAGGCAGTACGCATGTCACGTTTTTTCATCGAACGCCCGGTCTTTGCCTGGGTGTTGAGTCTGGTGGCCATTCTGGTCGGCGGCATCGAGATATTCCTCCTGCCGGTGGCCCAGTATCCGAACATCGCCGCGCCCCAGATCTCCATCAGTGTCATGTATCCCGGCGCTTCGGCCCAGACCGTGGCCGACACCGTGGTCCGCCCCATTCTCCAGCAGATGTCCGGGTTGGATGGGCTGGAATACATCTCCTCCAGCACCCAATCCAACGGCAACATGGAAATCGATCTGACCTTCATCCAGGGCACCGATCCCAACATCGCCCAGATGCAGGTGCAAAACAAACTCTCCCTGGCCGAGGCCAGCCTGCCGCCGGACGTCACCGCCCAGGGGATCAAGGTCAACAAGTCCGTCAAGAACTTCATGCTGATCCTCACCCTGATTTCCGAGGACGACAGCATGACCGCGTCGGACATCAGCGATTATGTCGCCTCGCACATCCAGGATCCCCTGACCCGGATTCCCGGCGTCGGCGAGGCCACCCTGTTCGGCTCCGAATACGCCATGCGCATCTGGCTCAACCCGGACAAGCTCTTTCAGTATTCGCTGACGGTTGGGGACGTGGAAAACGCCATCTCCAGCCAGAACGTCCAGGTGTCCTCCGGCGAGCTGGGCGGACTGCCGGCCGTTCCCGGCCAGCGCCTGGACGCCACCATCATCGGGCCGAGCCGTATGCAGACGCCCGAGGAATTCAGGCAGATTCTGCTCAAGGTGAACCAGAACGGCTCCCAGGTCCGCTTGTGCGACGTGGCCAAGGTGGAGCTGAACGCCAAGTCCTTTGCCATCACGGCCCGCTACAACGGCAAGCCATCCAGCGGCCTGGCCCTGAAACTGTCCCCGGGCGCCAACCAGCTCGCCACCGAAGCCGCCGTCAAGGCGGAACTCGCCCGACTGCAAAAGGCCTTTCCCCCCGGCCTCAAGATCGTCTATTCCCTGGATACCGAGCCCTATATCCGGCTGTCCATCGAGGAAGTCGTCAAGACGCTGCTGGAGGCCATCGTCCTGGTCTTCGTGGTGATGCTGCTCTTCTTGCAGAACTTCCGGGCCACGCTCATCCCGACCATCGCCGTGCCGGTGGTCCTGCTCGGCACCTTCGCCGTCATGGCGGCCTGCGGCTACTCCATCAACACCCTGACCATGCTGGCCATGGTGTTGGCGGTGGGGCTGCTGGTCGACGACGCCATCGTGGTGGTGGAAAACGTCGAACGGCTCATGCAGGAACGCAACCTCGATCCCAAGCAGGCCACCATCGTCTCCATGAAGGAAATTTCCGGAGCCCTGGTCGGCATCGCCATGGTGCTGTCGGCCGTGTTTTTGCCCATGGCCTTTTTCAGCGGTTCCACCGGCGTCATCTACCGCCAGTTTTCCATCACCATCATCGCCGCCATGATTTTGTCGGTCCTGGTGGCCCTGATCCTGACCCCGGCCCTGTGCGCCACGCTGCTTACACCCCTCAAGCCCGGTCAAACGTCCGGTCAGGGCTTTTTCGGCTGGTTCAACCGGGGGTTCGACTGGACCAAGCGCCGCTACTCCCTGGGCGTCGGCCGTGCCATCGCCCGCTCGGGCTGGACCATGCTGGCCTTCGTCGGGCTGACGGCGCTGGCCGGCTGGCTCTTCATGCGGATGCCCACGGGTTTTCTCCCGGACGAAGACCAGGGCCAAATATTCGGCCAGGTCAGCGCCCCGGCCGGCGCCACGGCGGAACAGACCGCGGCCGTCGGCCAGCAGGTGGTGGATTACCTGCTCAAGGAAGAAAAGGATTCCGTGGAGTCGGCCACGGCGGTCACCGGCTTCAACTTCGCCGGCCAAGCCCAAAGCGCGGGCTTTCTGGCCGTCAAGCTCAAGGACTGGGACCTTCGCACCAAGGCCTCCCAATTGCCGGGCGCCATCGCGGCCCGGACCATGCGCCACTTCGCCGGCAACCGCGACGCCAAGATCCTGCTTTTCGTGCCGCCGGCCGTCATGGAACTCGGCAACGCCACCGGCTTCGACCTCGTCCTCGAGGACACCGGTCAGCTCGGCCGGCCGGCGCTTCTGGCCGCGCGCAACAAACTCCTGGCCATGGCCGGCGCCGATCCCCGGCTCATTGCCGTCCGGCCCAACGGCCTGGACGACGCGGCACAATACCGGCTCAAGATCGATCGGGAAAAGGCCCGGGCCCTGGGGGTCTCCATCAGCGACCTCAACGAAACCATTCAGGGCGCGTTCGCCTCGGCCTACGTCAACCAGTTCACCCGTTCCGGCCGGGTCAAACAGGTCTACGTCCAGGGGCAGCCCGATTCCCGGATGCTGCCGACGGACCTGGCCAAATGGTACGTGCGCAACACCTCGGGCCAGATGGTGCCGTTCGACGCCTTCCTCACCGGGGACTGGACCCTCGGGGCGCAGAAAGTGGAAGGGTATAACGGCCTCACCTCCTGCGAGATCCTCGGTGCGCCGGCCCCTGGCGTCAGCACCGGCCAGGCCATGGCCATCATGCAAGGCTTCGTGGACCAGCTGCCCCACGGCATCACGTCCGAGTGGACCGGGCTGTCCTACGAGGAGGCGAAGGCCGGGGCCCAGACCGGTCCCCTGTACGCCATCTCCCTGCTCCTGATCCTGCTGTGCCTGGCGGCCCTGTACGAAAGCTGGCCGATTCCCGTCGCGGTGTTGCTGGTGGTGCCGCTCGGCGTCATCGGGGCCATCGCCGGGACCCTGCTGCGGGGGCTCGACAACGGCGTCTATTTTCAGGTGGGCCTTTTGACCACGGTGGGCCTGGCCGTCAAGAACGCCATCCTGATCGTGGAATTCGCCAAGGCCTTCTACGACGCCGGCCTGCCCTTGGTGACCTCGGCCATCAAGGCGGCCGAGGAACGGCTACGGCCCATCCTCATGACCTCCATCGCCTTCGTCCTCGGCACCCTGCCTCTGGCCGTGGCCGCCGGCGCTGGGGCCGGCAGCCGTATCGCCATCGGCATGGCCGTGGTCGGCGGCATGATAAGCGCCACGGTGCTGGCCGTCGTTTTCGTACCGGTCTTTTTCGTGGTTGTGCTGCGGCTGTTCCGGGTGAAGCCCAAGCCCCCCCAGGGCCCGCCCGTCCTGCGTGAGAACAGCCCGGCATGATGGAACGCCCCCGGTGACGGGGGCGTTTTTTTGTGCGGTGGGGCGTCGCGGCCGAGCGGCCGGGCCGGCCGTTTAGCGGCCGAGGCCCTCTTCCTGGAGATAGGCGGCCAGGGCTTCGCGCCAGGACCGCAGCGGCGGGAGTTTGTTCGAGCGCATGGCCGTGCGCAGCGGCTTGTGGGCCAGGGCCGGGAAGTCGCGGTCCAGGGCGGGGCGCACCGGGTTGTCGAAGCCGGCCATGTCGCGCAGGGTCAGGATGAAGTCGTAGTAGGACACCGCGCCGTCGTTGGCCACGTGATAGAGCCCGAACGGCTGGTGCTCCCGGAGCATCGTCACCAGGCAGCGGGCGGCGTCCATGGAAGAGGTCGGCGTGTCGATCTTGTCGCTGGCCACACGCAGCTCGCGGCCCTGGCGCAGGAGGTCGAGCATCTTGTCGACAAACCCCTGGGCCGTGTTGCGGCGCGGACCGAACATGGTCGGGATGCGCACGACGTAATGGCGCGGGCAGCGGGCGGCGTAGATTTCCGCGTCGTATTTGGTCGCCGCGTAGACGCCCGTCGGCCGGGGCTGGTCGTCTTCCGTGTAGAAGCCGGTCTTGGTGCCGTCGAAGACGGCGTGGCTGCTGAATTGGACCATGGTCATGCCGCGCCGTTGCGCCTCCCGGGAAACGTACAGGGCCCCCAGGGCGTTGATCGCCGTCCCCCGTTGCGGGTCCTCCTCGCAGGGATTGATCCCCACCACGGCCACGCAATTGAAGACCACGTCGGCCGGATGGGCGGCAAAAACCGCCGCGACGCTGTCCGGGGATTCGATGGCAAAGTCGCCGTGTCCCATGTCCGCATGGGCGATGCCGGCGGCATCCAGCACGCGCGCCAGAGCCGTCCCCAGCATGCCGGTCGCCCCGAGGATGAGCGCTTTCATGCCGTGCTCCTTAGATGAAATTGCTATGGGGTGGTTTCCTGGAGAGCTTGAAAAGGAACCGGTTGATATAGTGCTGGCGGCAATTCGTCTCGCAGTCCCGGTTGACGTTGACGGTCTGGATGCGCCGTTGGACGTCCTGATAGCGCTGGCTGGTCAGGATATCCCGGAAGTTTTCCGTGATGATGTTCCCCATGCAAAATTCGTCGTTGCGGAACTTGAACCAGTGGCCGCAGGGAAAGACGTTGCCGTTGCCGCTGATGGCGATGATGAATCGCGTTCCGTAGCAGACGTCATAGTCCTTGATGCCGTTGTTATCCAGCTTGCTGCGCTTGATGACGACGTTGTACCCGTCTCCCGAAAAGGACTCCGCCTCGGTGAAGATGGCCTCCAGGTCGTGATATTCCTTGACCGGCGCGTCGAGGGCGCCGCTGTAGGTGTCGGAACAGGGCTTGACCACCAGATAATCCACGCCGAGCTCGCGGCCGAGCTTGGCCAGCGGGACCACTTCCGGAAATCCCTCGCGCAGCAGCACCATCTGGAGGCCGATGGCCGTATCCAGACCCAGCCGGCGCTTGATGTCCACGCAGGCGGCGATGTTTTCGCGCACCCGGCGGAAGCCGTCCGCGTCGATGCCGTGCACCCAGCGGTAGCCCGCCTCGCTCGCGGCGCTGATGTTGAAGCGTATCCAGCGCAAGGCGGCCAGGGCCCCTTCGAGGCGGTCCCGGCGCAGCTCCAGGCCGTTGGTGCCTAGGCTGACGTCCAGGTCGATGGCGCGGGCGTGGTCCAGGGCGTCGTACAGGGCCGGGTTCAGGGTGTTTTCCCCTTCGCCGATCAGCGCGACCGACCGGACGCCGGCCGCCTTGGCCTGGCTGAAAAAGCGGACGATGGCCTCCTTGGGCATGCACAGTCCGCTGGTGGCGCCGCGCCGGCCCTGGAGCATGCCGTAGCAGTAGCGGCAGAAGAAATTGCAGCCCGTGGCAATGCCCATGTCCACGTGCAGCGGGGCGATGTCGCGCCCTTCGAGCCATTCCTGTACGCGGTCGAGATGCCAGAAGAGCTTGTGCCCATCCATGCGGTAGGCGTCGTCGGGACGGTTAGGCGGCATGCGCGACCTCCCAGGGAATGCGGATCCTGGCCCGCGCGCCGGCCAGGGCGCGGACGCGTTCGACCATGGCGCGCCGGTGGCTGGGGTTCATGGTGCAGACCATGACCGCCAGGTCGCCGGCAGCCAGCCCCTCGGCCGGGGCCACGATGGGCAGGCCGCGGAAGGTGCGGCCGATCTTGGCCGGGGTGTCGTCGACGAGCAGCGCGCCGGCGGCCAGCAGGTGCTCCAGGGGCCTGTGGCGGCAGCATTCCGCCAGCACGTCGAGGAAGATGTTGCCGAAGCCGTAAAAGACCGGCCGCCGTCCCTGGTCGATCCAGGCAAGGAATTGCTGCACCGTGTGTTCCATGGCCTCGCGGAAGCGCAGCATGTCGGCCGCGTCCAGGCGGACGAAGCGCTCCAGGGAGTCCGGCCGGCCCGGCTTGGCCAGGAGACGCAGGCCCTCGGGCCGGGAGCGGTCGCTGTCGGTGATGACGAGCCCGGCCCGTTCCAGGAGCACGGCCAGGGAGCGTTCGCAAAAGTGGTGGATGTGCTCGGGGATGAAGCATTCCACGGTGTGGGCCATGTCGTAATGCATGTTGGGGACTTCCAAAAAGACCTGCCCCGTGTCCGCCAGAAGCGCCGTCACCCCGCGCAGGACGGCCAGCGGGTCCGTCACGTGCTCCAGCATATGGCGGGAGACGATGAGGTCGAAGCGTCCGCCGAGGCGGACCTGGCCGAAAAAGCCGCCGACCGTGGGCACGCCGTAAAACGGCAGCACGGACGGTTCCAGTCCCAACACGGCGTAGCCCGGGGCGGCCTCCCGCAGCAGATAGAGGAAATCCCCCCGGTTGGAACCGATTTCCAGCACGTTGCCCTGGCCGGAAAAATTCAGCCTGTCGCGCAGGTAGTCCACGGCTCCGGCATAATGGGCATCCCGTTGCGGGAACGGGCGCGCCTCGCGCTGGAGCAGTTCGTAGCCCTGGTACAGGGTGGCTGCGGCTGCGGCGTAGGCCGGGTCCGTGGTGGCTGAGACGAGAAACACATGGCCGCAGGCGGGGCAGCGGTCGAAGCGCCCGTGCACGTCGGGGATGGCGTCGGCATGCGGCCAGAAGACGCTCAGGGCGTGGTGGGGACGGTCGAGGAACCGTTCGGTCATTTCGCCGCCGCAGGCCGGACAGACAATGGATGGCATGCGATCGTCCTTCCTTAGGCCAGCAGGTCCCGGGCCGCGTCGGCGATGGCCGGAGCGTCCAGGCCGAAACACGTCCGCATGGACTGGCAGGTGCAGATGTGATGGATGAAGCCGTCGTCCGGAATGGCCAGCACGCGCACCGGTAGGGGCAACAGTCCCTGGCCGGCCAGCATGAGCAGACGGGAGCCCAGGCCGCAGTTGCAAAATTGCTCTTCCACCGACACCACTCCCCGGACACCCGCCAAGGCCTCGGCCAGGGCGGCCGGGTCCAGGGGCTGGACCATGGGAACGGACACCACGCGGGCGTCGATATGCGCCGCGGCCAACAGCTCGGCCGCCTTGAGCGCTTCCACGGCGATGGGGCCGTGGACGACCAGGCCGACATCCCGGCCCGGCCGCAGCACCTGCGGTCGGCGGATGTCCGCCGGCGGCGCGGCGTGCAGTTCGGGTTCGCCGGTCTTGGCCAGCCGGACGTAGACCGGATGGTCCGCCTCGAGGGCGTAGGCGGCGGCCGCCCGGGCCTCCATGGGGTCGCACGGGGACAAGGTGGTCAGCCCCGGGATCGTCCGGGCCACGCCGAGGTCCTCCACGGCGTAGTGGGTCATGCCGGCCGGGGCGTAGGCCAGGCCGCAGCCGGTGCCGACCAGCACCACGGGCAGCTCCATGTAGCAGATGGAATTGCGGACCTGTTCGTAGCAGCGGTAGAGCACGAACGGTGCGATGTTGTACAACACGACCTTGTAGCCCGACAGGGCCAGCCCCGCCCCGAAGGAGGCCATGTTCTGTTCGGCGATGCCCAGGTTGAGGAAGGCCTCGGGCCGTTGTTGGCGCAGGTCGTCGAACACGCCCAAGCCGGCGTCGCCGCTGATGATCATGAAGTCATCCCGGCCGGCCGTGGCGTCCAGCAGGGCATTGACGAAGCGGCGTCTCATGACAGTTCCTCCAAGGCCTTGGCCGCGTGGGCCGGCGTCACGATGTAATAGTGCCAGATGAGCTGGTCTTCCATGAAGGAGACGCCCTTGCCCTTGACGGTGCGGGCCAGGATCATCTTGGGCACGCCGCCGCTCGGCACGTCCAGGGCTTGCCGCACGGCCAGATGGTCGTGGCCGTCCACCTCCAGGGCCTGCCAGCCGAAGGCCCGAAATTTGGCGGCCATGGGCTCGAACTGGCAGAGGTCCTGCGGCCGGCCGTAGCCCTGCAGGTTGTTGCAGTCCATGATGCCGGTAAAATTGTCGAGCCCCAGGCGCGGGGCGAACAGGGCACCCTCCCAGATGGCGCCTTCCTGCGCCTCGCCGTCGCCGATCAGGGCCACGACCCGGCGGCCGGTTCGGCGTTTTTTCAGGCCGTAGGCCAGGCCCAGGCCCAGGCCGAAGCCGTGGCCCAGGGAGCCGGTGGAGACTTCGATCCCCCGGCCGATGCTGCGGTCCAGGTGCCCGGGCAGGGTGCCGTGGTCCTGGTAGTAGCCGTCGAGCAGGGCCGGATCCAGGATGCCCTTGTAGGCCAGGGCCGCGTACAGGGCCATGGCCCCGTGCCCCTTGCTGAGGATGAACAGATCCCGTTGTTCCCAGGGATCGAGACGCAGCCAGTCCTCGTAGAGGACGGCCAGCACGTCGGCGCAGGACAGGCAGGAACCGACATGGGGACTGCGGGACCGCTCGGCCATGCCGATGATGGTGCGTCGGATGGTCCGGGCGGCGTGGGCGTAGCGTTCTTGTAAGGCGTTCATGATGACGTGCAGCCTAGATGAAATTGATGTGTTGCGGGGGATTGGCCAACAATTCCAAAAATTCGTTGATGCGGGCCATGCGGCAGTTGAGGCGGCAGGCCTTGCCGATGTCCAGTTCCTCCCGGCCGAGGCGGAGGGCTTCGCGCCGGCGCGGTCCGAACAGCAGGTCGTCCATGGTCGCCTCGGCGATGTTGCCCAGGCGGAAACGGGGGTCCCCCAGGAAGGTGGGGCAGACATAGAGGTCGCCGTTGGCCTGGAGGTGGGCCCAGTAGGGCAGGGCCCGGCAGGCGGTGTAGGCTTTGCGCCGCGAGGCCGCCGCCCGGAAGGCCGTTTGCCGGAAAACGAGCCGCATGGGGGACCGGGATTGCAGGGAATCCACCAGCGCGGCCACCGTGGCGGCTTCCTCCGCCGTGACCGGCCGGGCGCTGTCGCCGTGCATCTGGGGATGGACGGAAAAGGGCTTGAGGCTGCAATAGTCGCAGCCGATGTCCTGGAAGAGCCGGATGGCCCGCTCGACGTCGTCGAGGTTTTGTTCGAGCAGGACGTACTGGACGCCGATGGTCGTGGAGGAGCCCAGGGATTGTTTGAGCGACACGGCCTGGCGGATGGTCTCCACGGCGCGGGCGAAACCGTCCGGGCCGCCCCGGTGCACCCGGGCGTGCACCTCCGGCGAGCCGGCGTCCACGCTGAAGCGCACCCAGGTCAGGTGCCGCAGCATGGTTTCCCAGGCCGCCGCGTCGCCTCGGGACCCGTTGGTGGCGAGGGCCACGTCCATGCCCGCCCGGGCGCAGGCGGCGATGAAGGTCGGCGTGTCCGGATGCAGCAGCGGTTCGCCTTCGCCGGAAAAATTGACGCTCCGCACGCCCAGGCGTCCCATCTCCTCGATGCGGGTCAAAAAGGTGTCGGTCGGGAGGACATGGCCGCCGCCGCGGACGAAATCCAAGCCGCAAAAGATGCACTGGTGGTTGCAGCGATCCGTGGGGCTGATCTCGACATAGATCGGCGCGATCAGTTCCCCCCGCTGGTCCGCGAGCACCCGGTCCAGATGCCAATAGAGCTTGTGGTCGTCCTGGAGGAAGACGTCCTGGTTCGCCATGGTTGTTCCTTCATTGCGCGGTCGGTATGGGGCCGCATCGTTTCGCGGCGCCCCGACCCGGTTGTCCGCCGAGGCGTGGCCGACGTGTGCTTTCGGCGGCGGGGGCAAGCCGGGATGGCAAAGCCTAAGCAAATCGCCTGCCTCTGTCGCGTCCTTGCCGGCGCTCAGGCTGAGGAGCGGTCGACGTCCCCGTGGCCGGGGGCGTCCGCTTCCAGCAGCCGGACGCAGCAGGCCGCCACCGCCTCGGGCGTCATGTCGCGCATGCACCAGTCCGTCCGGGCGCAAACGGGGGCGTGGCAGGGCAGGCAGGTCCTGGGGCGGGGCGACAGCGTCGTCACCCTTCCGTAAGGAAATTCGCGGGCTTGTGTCGGCCCGGCCAGGCAGACCACCCGGCGGCGGTAGGCCGAGGCCAGATGCAGCCCGAGCGTGTCGCAGGTGACGATCAGGCGGCAGGATCGGATCCAGTCCTTGTAGGCGCGCAGATCGTGTTCGCCCTGCTGCCGGGAAAGGCGATACCGGCGGCCGAGGCGCGCCTCCAGTGCCGCCCAGGCGCTTTCGGGCCAAGATTTTGACGTCCAGGCCGGATGGACCCGGAAGTTGAGCCCCACGTCCCAGCGGGGGACGACGTCGGCCGCCTCGAGATACTCCTGGCCGGTCCAGTCCTCGCCGAGTCCCCGTACCAGGGATTCCTGCCAGCTCGTTTCCCGGTGCGCCGCCAGGTAGGGAACCAGGTCGGCGATCCAGGCGTTGGCCGGACGTACGCCCTCGGCCGTCGGCCGGAAGGCCGGGAAGTCGGCCTTCGTGAACGCGGCCAGGTCCGCCCCGGCGTCATGGTTGTCCAAAAGGACCAGGCGCCGCACCCGCCCCGGATCGGGCAGGCGCGCCAGTTCGTCCGGGCAGAGGATCCGGTCGGGGGGCAGGAAATCCGCCACCAGTTCCCGGCCCGTGGCATCGGTGACGAACACCGCGCCCGGAAAGAGCCGGACCGCAATGGTGCTGCGCAGGAGGTCCCCGAGATTGGATTTGAAGCTGCCGTCGGGCAGGCGGGAGCGGGACGTGCGGATGATGCAGGTCTCAGGCATGGACCAGTCCTGCCAGGCAGCGGGCTTCCAGACGCCGTTGCTCGATGTGCCGCGGTTGGTTTTCGCAGGCGGTGGCGTGGCGGCGTTCCCAAACCAGGCCGGCCCGGACCCAGGCGGCATACGGGGTGAAGGCGAACCCGTCGAGCCGGTCCGTGAGGGCCGTGACGTCCATCGCCGGGCCCCAGGCCACGGGGCACTGGACGCCGCAGGCGGCGATGTGGTGGGGCGCGGCAGAGACGATGCGGCCGGCCAGACGGTCCTCGCCCAGGGCCAGGCCCAGGAAGTCCGGGACGGCGATGGGCGTCGGCGCGGCCAGATTGAGGGTCGTTCCCCGCGTTTGGGGGCGCTCCGACAGCTGCGCCATGGCCCGGGCCGCGTCCGCGACGAAGATCGGACTGAAGGGGTACAGGCCCGCGTCGAGCAACAGCCGGCCGTTGTCCTCCAGCCGCCGCTCGAAGTAGCGCAGCTTGGCGGAAAAATCCTCGCCGCCGAAGACGTTGGCCAGCCGCACGATGGTATGCTGGTCGGGAAACCGCCGCCGCACGGTCGTTTCGGCGACCAGCTTGCCCGTGGCGTAGGGGAGCACGTGGGCCGGATAGTCCGGATCGGCCCGGCCGTCGGCCTGCCGTTCGGCCACGGGCGTCGGCGAGGTCCGTTTCAGGTACACGGCCACGCTGCTCGTAAAGACGTACTGGCCGACGCCGTCGCCCAGAATATCGGCCAGAAGGTCCACCTGGTCGGCGGTGTAGGCGTTGTTGTCGTAGACCGCGTCGAACCGTTCGTGCTGGAGCACCGCGGCCAGGGCCTCGCGGTCGTTGCGGTCGGCGACCAGATGCCGGCAGCCCTGGGGCAGGGCGCAGGGATAGCGGTTGCGGTTGAGGACGGCCACCGCGTCGCCTCGGGCGGCCAGGGCCTGCACCAGCAGCTTCCCATGATAGCGGTTTCCGCCGATGACCAGTAGGCGCATGAAACGTGTCTCTCGGTTCGGTCGGCCGCCCCTGGGGGCGGTGTGGCCGGGTTGTGCCGCAGGCCGGGAGGCAAGTCCTCGGCGCTGCGGCCATGGGCGATCGGTCCGCCGGCGCCGCCCTCAGCGGGGAGGGAACCGGCGGAGCGGACAATCGAGGTCCGGATAGCCCTGGCGGAGGTACATGCAGCGGCCGCACTCGAGACAGCGTACCGGCGTCTCGCCGCGGCGGAAGCGCCGGAGCATGTCGGGATCGGCCACCAGCCCCCGGCCGATGGCCACCAAGTCGCAGGCTCCCGCAGCCAGACGGGATTCGGCGGCCGGAATGTCGCCGATGCGTCCGACCCCGATGACCGGAATGCTGACGGCCTGACGGATGGTTCGGGCATAGTCGAAAAAGCGGCCGGCGGCCATGGCCTGATGTTTGACCGGTCCGGCGTCGTAAACGCCGGCGGTCACGCTGCAATAGTCCAGTCCGGACCGGGCCAGGGCCCCGGCGAGGCGCGCGGCGTCCTCCGTATGCAAGCCGCCGTCGAGAAAATCCTCCCCCGTGATGCGCGCGCCGACGACGAGGCGCGGCGCCGCCTCCCGGATTGCCGTGATGATTTCCGTCACCAGACGGCGTCGGTTCTCGGGCGAGCCCCCGTAGGCGTCCGTCCGCCGGTTGGTGCGGGGGGAAAGGAACTCGTGCAGGAGATAGCCGTGGGCGAGGTGCAGTTCGACGGCCTGCGCCCCGTCGGCCTGGGCCCAGAGGGCCGCCTGGACGAACCGGTCGCGGACGCGCCCGATGTCCTCCGCCGTCATGGCCAGGGGCCGGTTGCCCAGCGCCTGGCAGGGGATGCCCGAGGGGGACAGGGGGGACAGGCCGGTGACCGCGGGGTTGGCCTGGCCGCCGGCGTGCATGAGTTGGATGGCCGCCAGGCAGCCTTGCGCCCGCACCAGCGCCAAGAGCCGGGAGAGCCCCGGGCGGTGCGCGGCCTCGTACAGGCACAGCGTCCGGTCGCTGCCCCGTCCTTCGGGGGAGACGGCGGTGCCCGCGATGATGACCATCCCCGGCCCGCCCCGGGCTACGCTGTCATAAAAATATTCCAGGGCGGGCGTGCCCCGGCCCGCGGCATCGGCCCAGTTCGGCGAAAGGGCCGGAAACACGATGCGGTTGGCCACGCGGTCGGCCCCGACGGCGAGGGGGGTGTCCCACAGGGAGGCGGTCGGCATCAGACACGCCCTCCCGAGGTGTTCTTGGCCACGTTGATGACGGAAAGCCATGTCGTGAGGCACAGGCGGCTGGTGGCAAGCCCCTTGGCCTGCAAGGCCGACAGCAGGTGGGCGTGTTCCCCTGCCAGCGTCTGGTACAGCCGGCGGACGTCGCGGTCCAACGGCGCGATGTCCGGGCGCGGGCCGTCCTGGGCCACGCTGTCGACCAGCCGGTCCATATAGCCGATATAGGCGTCTTCGAGCCGGCGCTGCACCGTCGCCACCGACCGGCGGTAGGCCGCGATGTCGGCAGCGGCCGCCTCCAGGTGGCGGTTGGCCGGATTGCCGGTTCGCGCCAGCAGGTTGCAGGCGTCGTAGAGCAGGTGCTGGAGGGGCATGACCGCCTCGATGCGGCCGCGCAGGCTGGAAATTTCCTCCGCCACCGTCTGCACCCGGGGGTCACGATAGCGGTAGGGCACCACGGGAATGACCGCCCCCTGGGCGGCTTCGAGCCCTTCCCGCCGGAGGGCGTCGTGATAGGCCGTGCCGTAGTGGACCAGCAGATTGTTGGAGAGGTTCAGATAATCCCAGCCCCGGCGTATGCGCCGCAGGAAGGCCGTCTTGGCCGGGAGGTCCTCCAACTGGAGGACCGGGCTGAACATCATGTGGCCGAGCAGGGGAAAGAAGCGGCCGTCGTGATCCAGCCGGTCGACGCCGCGCAGCATGGCGTCCACGGTCGCCCGTTTGCGGTAGAAGGCCAGCTCCGAGGCCAGGCCGGATTCCACGCCCATGATGATGACGTCCACGCCCGCCCGCTTGAGCCGGTCAAGATCGGCGTCGTCCAGCCGGTCCAGGGTCTCCACGCGCAGATGGATCTTGAAGGAGGCGACGATGCCCTGGTCCGCGACGGCCGTGCAGAAGGCGCGCATGCGGGTAAGGCCCTCGGCCCCCGGGTCCTCGAAGGAGCTGTCGTTGATGTTGTAGTAATAGGCGCCGTAGCGGTCGCACAGTTCCCGGATTTCAGCCACGAACAGGGCGAGCGGCTTGCCGATCCAGGCCTTGCGGCGTCCCCCGCCGGGGAGGTTGGCCCGGGATTCGGCGCAGTAGAGGCATGTCGCCGTGCAGCCCCGGCTCGATTGGACGCGGACCGAGGCCGTGTTGACCCCGTCCGGCCCTTGCCGGGTTTCCAGACCGTCGCGGGCGGGGAAGGGCAGAAACGAAAAATCCACGAGCCGCTGGGGCGGCGTGCTTAGAAGGATGCGGCCACCGCTCCGGTAGAGGGCTGCCGGCGTCGTCTCCAGGCCTTCGCCGGTGCGCATGGCCCGGCACAGGCGCACGAAGGAGTACTCGGCCTCGCCGAGGAGGCAGACGCTGGCCTCGGGGAGACGTTCCAGCAGCATGCGGCCGAGGGCTTCCGCCTTCGGCGAGCAGAGCAGCATTTCGTGCTGGTGCTGTTCGGAATTGAACAGGACGATGGCCGCCCGCGGATTGGCTGCGGCCGCCGCGCGGCAGGCCCGCTCCAGGGCGGGCAGGTCCGCGGCCTGGGGGAAAAAGCCGATGAGGTCGTGTCCCTGGAACGCCGTCGGCTCGGGCCGCTCGGGGTCGATGGCGGCCAGGCTGGCCCGGCCGCCGTTCATGCGCACCAACGAGGCCATGATGCCGAAGGCCAGGGGAAAGGCGTTGGGGGAAAAGGCCTCCCCGTGATGAAACCAGGCAAAGAGGCAGTTCAGGCCGGCCAGGGCACGCTCGCCCAGAAAATAGGGGTTGCCCGGCACGTGGGCGACCCGTTGCCAGCAATATTCCTGGTTCATGCGCGATCCTTGGCCGTGGCGTCCCGCACGGCCGTCCACAGTTCCGGGATGGTGTCCTCGTGGCGGCCCTGGACGTACAGGCCCCGCCCGTCGGCCACGCACCGCACCAGCATGGTTTTCCAGGGGCGAAAGTAGTAGCGGGCGTCGTTTTTTTGGGGCGCCTGGTTTTGCGGGTCCTCGGGCAGGGCGGCGAGATCCGTGACCAGGGTGGTGAAGCCGGCCATGGTCCGGCCCTCGTGGACTCGGGCGTTGCGCACCATGGCCAGGGCCTTGAGAAACACTTCCGGAGCGGTCACGGCGCTGCCAAAATTGGCCACGAAGCCGTGGTCCACGTTGTCGAGTTCGGCGGCGAAGCGCAGGAAATCCCGGTAGGAGGCGGCACCCAAGGCGGCGCCGTCGCAATTGGGATGCTCGTGGATGATGTCCGCGCCGATGCCCACGTGTACCGTCACCGGCACGCCGAGCTCCCAGGCCGCGGCCAACAGGCTGATGTCCTTGTGCGGAAAATCGCTGCCGGCCAGGTAGGCCCCCACGCACTCGCCCAGGCCTTTCCCCTCTCGGGCCCCCTGGCCCACGATATCGTTGAGCAGGCCCGTTTCCCGCCACAGGCCGAACTGCCCCTCCTCGATGTAGCGGGCCACGCTTTCCGTGGTCTGGCCGATCATGGCCAGTTCGAAGTCGTGGATGACGCAGGCGCCGTTGAGGGCCAGGCAGGTCACCGTGCCCCGGCGCATGAGGTCGATGAGGTAGTGCTGCAAACCGCTGCGGATGACATGGGCGCCCATCATGAAAATGACCGAGGCGCCGTGCTTGCCGGCCGCCGCGATGGCCGCCCCGGCCTCGGCCAGGAGGGGACGTGGGGGCCGCGGCTCCAGGGGCCGCAACACGGACAAGTCGAGATCGTTCACACGTTCCCGCAAGGGCAGCAGGTGCAGGCGGGACACATCGAAGGTGCGGTAATTCGGGGGCATAAGGCAACCTCTTTGCATGGGTCCGGGCCCGTCCGTGGCGTCGGCGCAGGATGGCGGCCTCGCCGGCGCGGCCGTCAGGCCGGGGGCCCGTCCATTTCGGCCCGATCCAGATCCGTGACGAGCCGGTCGAATTCCCGAAGAATCGTCTCCTTGTCCGGCTCGCCCCAAAACAGGCGTTGGTAGGGCGTATGATACGGCAAACGGCCGTTGGGCGGAATGCCGGTCAGTTCGGGGAGCTGGCGGTAATCGGCATGGAAGGTCAGGCTGGGCGTGCCGGCGTACCAGGAGAAGTTTGCCAGCCCGCCGGGATTGAAGATGGCCAGGCGGCTGGTCTGGATCAGGGCCAGGTCGGCCTCGATGGAGGAAAAATGCTGTTTGGAGCGGATGACGTTGGGCCGGTCCAGGCGGCTGTCCGCCAGTTCCTCGGGATGGCCGATGACGATGAAGCGGATGTTCGGGTCCTGGCGGCGGGAGTCGATCAGGGACAGCCACAGGTCCAGGGAGATGTTTTTGTGACACTCCCGCATGGGATTGTGGCGGATTTGGATCACGACGGGCCGGGCCGGGAAAACGTGTTCGGCCAGGAAGGCGCGCACCTGCTCCAGGGTCTCCCGGCGGCAGCTCTCCCGGGGGATAGAGCCGTGGCGCGCGTAAAAGAGCGCGATCTGCCGGGGATCATAGGGCAGCCGGTGCAGGACGAAATCGCCCGGGCCGGTTTTGCGGGGCCGGTCGGCAAAGAGGTCGCGGATGCGCGCGTCGAGGCCGATTTCCCCCGTGGCGTCCCAGGCCGGATGGAAGACGTAACGGCGGCGCCACACCCGGGCGAAGCGCAGGAACTCCTCCCAGGCGTCGAACCGGAAGACCGAGCCCAGGCAGGGGTTGACGCAGCACATGGACACGACGTTGTCCTTGAAGCGTTGGCCGAGGTGGTAGCGGCTTTCCCGGTTGTCGACATGCCCGGCATCGTCGATGAAGGCCACGTCGATGCGGTCGAGGCCGTATTCCTCTTTGAGGCACAAGAGAATTTCGTGAAAGATCGTGGCGTCGCCGATGCTGCCGGAAAGGGTCTGGAACCACCAGACCCCGAGCAGGCGGCGTTCGGGCCGCCCGGCCAAGGCCATTTCCGCCCGGCGAAGGAGGGCCTGCCCCGGTCCCGATCGGCCCAGTCGCTCCCAAATGCGTTGCATCCCGCTGTGCATGCTCGCCTTTTCCTCTCGGACCGGTTCGTCGACGGGGAGGACCTTATCGTTTGCGTGCATGTTCCAAGCCTTCCCGTATGGCACGTTCGCGGCGGGCCAGACCCGGCACCGGCCGTCCGAGCCGTTGCAGCCTGGCGACGAGGGCGGCCGCCGCCTCCCATTGGCCCCGGTATTTGTGGAGATCGATGATGTTGAGGAACACGTCCTGGCGTTCGGGATCAGCGGCCAAGACCTCCCGGAAGCCGGCTTCGGCCTCGTCGTAGCGATGCAGCGCCGCCAGGCAGCCGGCCCGCAGATAGCGGGCCTGGGCGTAGCGCGGCGCCACGGGCGGCACCCGTGAAAAAAAGTCCATGGCGGCCTCGAAACGCCCCTCCCGTTTGTAAAGGCATCCTTTGTCGTCATCGGCAAGGCCGCGGCCGGCGGCCAGGGCCTCGATAACGGCCGCGGCCTGTGGCGGCGGCAGGGCCGGGAGCGTCTGGACCAGCAGCCGGGCGTCGGCCGGATCGTCGCAGGCCCGGGCGAGGGCCTCCGGTGTGCCATCCAGGGGAAGGTAGCTCGCCAGCAGGCGGCGTACGCCGTCCCGCTCGCCGAGGGCCCAGCGCAAGCGGATCAGCCCCGGGAGGGGCAGGGCCTTGGCCGCTTCCATGGCCGTGACGAAGGCCGCCGCGGCCTCGCGCCGCCCGAGTCCCAGCAGCGTGGTCACCCGCAGCACGGCCAGCGGTTCGCCATAGGGAATCTCCCGCCGCACCCGGTCCAGGCGTTCGAGGGCCGGCGCATACTGGTGCGTCACGGCCAGCGTCGTGGCGATGGCCGTCCGTTCGACGAGCGTCAGCCGGTCCTCGGGGATGGCCAGGAGCCGGTCGGTCAGGGCCGCCAGCCGGGCCGCGTCGCCCAGGCGGAAGGCGCATTGGGCGCGCAGGGTCCGGACGATGACGTCGGGCACGTCGTTCTCGTCATAGAGGGCCAGGGCTTCGGCGCAGCGGTCCGCGCGGAGCAGGCGGACCAGGACATGGGTGCGGATGGCCCGGGAACGCGGCCAGAAACACCGGCCGAGCCGGGCATAGGCCGGCACGTCGGCGTCGTGCAGCAGCAGCGTGTCCGGGGCCAGCAGTTCCGCGTAGGCATACTCGCGTTCGTGGGTTATCGACGGATGGTCGGCGAGAAAACGGACCAGCGGTGCAAACCGCCCGGGCCCCAATTCCAGGAGCAGGGCCAGGAGAACCAGATTTTCCGGGGTATGGTCGATCCGGGTCGAGGCCGTGCAGCGGTGGGCGCCTACCTCGAAACGCTGGGCTTCCCAGGCGGGGACGTCGCGGGGGCGCAGCAGCGCCAGCAAGCGGGGGAACCGTTCGGCCACGCCGTCCAGGAAGCAGGGATCGACGCCCCGTTCGCGCAGGCGGGCGACGGCAGGCGCCCCAAGCGTTTCCTGGGCGGCCAGGGGATGGGCGGTTCCCAGGCAGTCGGTCGTCACCCGGACGTTGGCGATCGCCGCATCCAGCAGCAGGCCGGTGCCGAGCTCCCAGGCCAGGGGAAAGGCCGAATCGGCGGCTGCCGCCAGGCGCTCCAGGTCGTCGCGCCGTAGCCCCAGGCCGGACAGCGGTGGATGGAACAGGGGCAACCCGGTACGGCGAAAAAATGCCCTGGCTTCGGCCAGACCGGGGAAAAAGCAGGCCGTGCGTTCCCGCCCCACCGCCAGGGCATGCCACCAGGCGGCGACGTCCGCCAAGGCCGCCGCGCCTCGGACCAGCTTGTCCGGCGTCCAGACGTCGCCGCTGTGCAGCAGGAAGATTTGCCGGGCATCGGTCCGGGACAGGGCGCGTTGCAGGGCGTCCAGGGGCGTCGGCGCCCAGAGGCGCGGCCCGGCGCCGGGCGCCCGGTCCCAGACGGCGGGGGCATGGTCGAGGAGGCCCCCGGAGGCGGCGCACAACACGACCGGGCGTGGTCCCTGTTGCCGGGCGACGCTTGCCAGCGAGCGGGCCAGATCGGCGTCCGTGTTTCCGGTCCGTCCGGCCCGGACGCCCTGGTGAAGGATGATGACAGCCTGTTCCGTTGCCATGTGCCGTTCCTTGTCAGCGCACAGGGTTCCGCTTTCGGGCGGAGGCGTTTTCCGGCCGGCCGCGCCGGATGCCGCGCAGGGCGAAGGCCGGACAGCCCGGGACGGCGGCGTAGTTGGCGTAATAATGGATGGAGAAGGCGAACGCGTCGGCAAAGGGGAGGAGGATGCGGTCGATGAGGGCCTCGGCCGTAAAAAATTTGGCCTGGCGCTGCCGGATGTCCTCCCGCAGGTAGACGGTCACGCCGGGGGCGAAGGCCGGCGGTTCGCTGATGGCCCGATATTTGTCGTGCCAGATGTGGGGCGACGTCAACACAGCGTAACAATTGGCGAAATAGAGTGGTACGATGACGTAGCTCCCGCCCGGAGCCAACAGGCGGGCGCATTCGCCAAGGGCGCGCACGTCGGTGTCGCCCTCGAAATGTTCGAAGGAGCAGTGGCTGGTGATGGCGTCTTGGCTGGCGTCCGGGAGGGGAATGGCCCCGGCGTCGCTGCCGATGGTGTCCTCATGCCGGCCGGCCGGGAAATTCCAGTCCTGGCGCAGGGACTGGTCCAGGCCGAAACGGTCGCGGGCGATCCGCCAAAAGGGCGAGGCCGAGCTGGCCGTGTCCAGCAGCCGCATCCCCGGTTCGAGGCCGCACAGCCGGGCGGAAATCAGGTGCTGGGCCGCCTTGGCCTCAAGCAGGCCGCCGGGGGGAAATTCCCGGACGTAGTTCGGATAGCGTTCGGCATAGCCCGCCGCGACGATCCAGGCCGCGAGATCGGCCGGCTCCAGCCGTTCCTCGATCACGGGCACCGGGCCCTGGCGCAGACGTTTTAGGGCGGTCTCGTTATCGGTATGGGTCCGGTCCTGGGGGCCGAAGACTCGGACGTCATAATCTTGACGTAGGCGGGCAATGGCCCGGGCGATTCCGGCATCCGGCGGCACGGTCACCCGGGCGCTCTCCAGCACCCGGTCCCGGCCGATTACTTCCAGGTCCAGGATCCCGTCCGGCGGCAGCCCGCCGAAGGCTTCCAGCCGCCAGGACGTGCACTGCCCCGCATCGGCCGGGCGCAGCGGACAGACGGCCAGCACGGCGCCGGCCCACACGGCCCGGACGGCTTCGGCCTCGTCGGGTTGGCGCAACGTGCCGTCGAGGCGGAAGTAGCCCGTCTCGGCGACGGCATGGCGCGTTTCAATGTGCAGCATGGGCGCATCCGTCCGGTTTTTCCGCGCCGCACCGGGCGCGGGCGGCCGCGAGCAGATCCCGCAGTTCGCCGCAGACCGTGGCCGCGCCGAGATGGCGCGCCGCGTAGGCCCGGGCGGCCGTTTCCATGGCCTGGCGCCGGTCCGCGTCCGCGTAGATGCGGAGCATGGCCCGGGCAAAGTCCTCGGCCGAAGCCACCGCCTCGAAGGGCGACGGCGTTTCCCGGGGCAGGGTTTCCAGGCCGGCCGGCCAGGCCACCAGCGGCTTGCCGTGGGCGATGGCCTCCACGCTCTTGACCTTGAGTCCCGTGCCCACCCGGGTCGGATTGACGACCAGGGCGGCCCGCGCATAGGCCGGCGCCAGGTCCTCCAGGTAGCCGAGCAGCCGGACGCCCGGCGTCCCCGCGTCCACATGGTCGCAGAGGCGTCCGGCAATGGCCAGCCGGGCGTCGGGCAGGCGTTCGAGAACCAGCGGCCAGACCTGGTCGAGGAAATGGTGGATGCCGTCCTGGTTGGGCAGGTTGGGCGAGCCCACGCACAGGGCCGTGTGCGCCTCGGGCGCGGCGGTTTCGGGCGCGGCCACGGCCTGGGGCACGCCTACCTGGATGACGCGGCGCTCCGGGACCAGGCCGGCCAACACCGCGCCTTCCTCGGGCTGGATGGCCATGACGACATCGGCGGCCAGCAGGGCGAGCCGTTCCACCTCGGGCGAGCAGGCCAGGGGCGCGGCCACGCCGTGGGCCGCCACCTTGCTGGCCTGCGTCGAAAAGACGTCGTGGGTGTCGATCAGCCGCAACGTCCCTTCCGGCACGGCCTGGAAGGCCGGGGCCATGAAAATGTAATTGGCGATGACGACCAGGGGGGCCGTCCGGCGGCAGGCCGCCGCCACGGCCGCGCGCATGGCGTCGCCGCACCAGATGTTATGTTTGAAAAAGGTCAGTGCCTGTTCCGCGTCCCGGTCGCGCGGTTGGACGAACCGGTTGTCCCAGGCCGGGCCGTTCGTGAAGTCGCCGCTGACGAACAGTTCGTCGATGACGCCCGTCAATTCCGCCGGCAGGGGCGGCAGGGCCGCCCTGGACCCCGGCATGACCAGCACCGTGCGGTAGCCCGCCTGCTTGAGCCATTGCAGCATGATGGCGACGCGCCGCTGATTGCCGTGTTCGATGGGCCACAGTGGCTTGGTGAAGACCTCCACGACCGTGGGCGCGGGGAGCGGCCGTGCCCATGGGGCTCGCGTGCTGTCGTTGTGTTCGGTGTTCATGCCTTTCCCCCTGCCGCAGGCGTCCGGAAGTGCTGCCGCAACAGCCGCAGCGGCCGCAGCCCCGGGCCGTAGATCTCGCGCACGGTCCGGTAGACGCACCAGGTGAGCGCCACGGCGTAGCGCCACCCGGCCAGCCGGCTGCCGAAAAAGCCGCCGAGGACCGCGATCAGCGAACCCATGACGAAAATGACCAGCCGGTGGGCCTGCCGCCGGAAGGTCCGCGTGTTCCCGCCGTTGCGGTAAATGCAGTAGTTCGTCGTCTGGCGCATGACCTGGGCGAACAGCAGCAGCGCGCCGGCCGGCCCGACGCCCAACAGCGGCGCGTAGGCAAACGTCTTCAAGATCTGCAGTAACGGGAACAGATAGAGGCGTTTTCCCGGGTGCGTGGTGTTGAACACGTGAAAAGCAATTCTCGTACCAAGGAGGAGGCCGGCCCAGAGGAGCGCCGCCCGCAGCAACGGCAGCGGACAGAGGGCGCAGCCCGCAAGCCCGGTCACTGCCGCCCAGACGGCCCCCTGCCGGCCGATGGGGTAGTGGGCGAATTGGGCGTGCCCCGGGGCGATGGTGGGATGGTCCTCCAGCCGCGCCGCCAGGGTGTTGTTCTCGTAATAGCCCATCTCGTAGACGCAAAAAAAGGAGACGAACAGGAGCGGCAGGGCCAGAAGGTCTGCCGCGGCGCTCGTGTAGGCGATCAGGATGACGGCCAGGTCCTCGGTGATGTGCTGGTTCCAGATGATGTCCTGGACGGCGTACTTGCCCTCGGCCGTATAGCGGAACGGCACGTACACCCCGGCCAGGGGAAAGGGCGCCCGGTCGCACCAGACCACGCAGTGGGCCTGGGGGAAGAGCTCCAGCAAATCGCGATCGTCCTGGGAATCGGTGACGAACACGGCGTCGCGGATGTCCTCGGGCGTCAGGCAGGCCCGGATGGCTGCGGATTTGGTGGCGGTGCGCAGGTTTTGGCCGTGCCAGCCGGCCGTGGCCGCGATGAGCCGGGCGCCGCCGAGCCCCATGGCCGCGAGCAGGGGGCCCTGGATGTGCGCGAAGCCGAAGCTGATGATGACGATCCGCCGGGAGGCATCCTGGCGCACGGCCGCGAGCAGGGCCGCGTTGCCTTTTTTTTCGGCCAGTTCCCGGGCCTGCCGGGCCCAGGTCCGGCGCGACCAGGGGAACAGGAACCAGGCGACGCGCACCCAGAGATAGTCGCGCCACACCGGGATGGACAGGCCGAAAAACGGACCGAAGACGCGCACGAAAAAGGTCACCGTCGCCAGCATGGCGTAGGCGAGCCAGGCCGGCCGCAGTTGGCCGAGGTAATCCTCGGTCGAGTTGCCGCAATAGAGCGTATAGTCGAAATCGAGCACTAGCGGGCCCTGGCCGTGGCGTACCGCCCGAAGGGCCGTTTCCTTGTCCGTGTTGACGTGCTCCGGCAGGCTGTGTTGCGTCACGATCGCCTCATCCCGTGGTGGTTTGGGCCCCGGTGGCGTCCCGTCCCGCGTCGGCCAGCCAGGCGGCCTTCCGTCCGGCGTCGCCCAACAGGCCGTCCCTGGCGGCGGCGAAGCGGTCCTGCCCGGCGTCGTTCGGCGCGGCTCCCGGCCACAGCCTCTCGCACAGCGCGCGCATGGCCCGGCGAGGGTCCCGGTCGCCGGGGGCGTTCGTTCCGATAAAAACATGGCGCAGCAGATAGCCCAGCAGCACCAGGAAGCGTTCCCGGCGGCCGGGGGAAAGCCCTTCGCGCCCGGCCGCCGCCAGGGCCGGCTCGATGTCCTCCTCTTGGCGGGCCTCGAAGACGATCCCCTTGCCGCCCATATAGTCCCGTCCCATGGCGATGACCGGCTTGCCGGCGGCCAGCGCCACGAGCTGGAGGCCGCTGCCCGTGGTCGCCACGATGTCGGCCCAGTCGATGCAGCGCCGAAAGTCCTCTTCGGTGACGATGAGGCCGCTCGGGTCGCGCTCGGGGAAGGTCTCGTCGCGAAACGACGGATGCGGTTTGAAGAGCGTTTGGCCGTCGGCGTTGGCCCGGGCCAGAGCCGTGGCCGCCGTGAAACTCGAGGCATAGCCCGGCAGGCTGGTCCGGCGGTCCGCATGGTCGGACGGCGTAAAGCCGAGGCTCGTGTCGTCGGGCGGGAAAAAGGCGATTTTGGGGCCGTGGACGGGGGTGGCGGCCAGGGCTTCGAACAGCGGGGTCCGGTGCTGCTGGGGATAGAGGGTGAAGGTGTCGAACCGGAAGGCGGCCAGGGCCTCGCGGCCGCGTCGGGCCAGGGCCTCCCGGTCCGGGTCGGCCACGAGGCATTCTAGGGGAACGTCCGTCAGTTCGCCGTGGCCGAGCAGTCCCCCGGCTTCGAAATACCAGGTGGCCGGCAGGGGCCCCCGTTCCAGCAGGCGCACCGGAATGCCCCGGGCCCGGCAGAGGTCGGCCAGCACGCCCGTGTGCGGGCAAAGCGTGTTCCAGGACAGGAGCATCTCCGGTTTGATCCGGTCGAGCACGGCCCGGCTGACCGCATAGAGCGTTTCAAACAGCGGCCGGCGCGCCCCGTGGGGCACGGACTGCTTGCACAGCCGCTCGACCCGGGCCAGCCACACGGCGGCGTCGACCACGGGCGTTTCCGTCCGGTAGGGGGCCAGGGCCTCCGGCGCGAACAGTTCCTCCCAGCGGCCGAGGTCCCAGTGCATGGGCAGGGCGTAGCGGGCGTGGGACGGCTCCAGGATGCACGACCAGAAGGCGCAGGCCTGCCCCGCCTCCTCGCAGGCGGCGAACAGAGCCGCGAACATGTTCCGCGCCGTGGTGTCGATCGGCGCCAAGTTGGTAATGAGGATCGTGCCCATAGCGTGTCGTGCGTCGGTGTGAACGTTCCTGTTGGCGGCGTTGGTGCGTTAGGCCTTGAGATAGAGCAGCTTGCCGCAGGCCATCTCGTCGCTGCCGGTGTAGCGGGAGAAGGCCGACCAGAATTCCCGATCGCCCAGGTGCAGTTCCCGGACGAGCTGCTGCCGGAACAGCATGACCAGGCAGGACAGGGCCTCGACCCGGCTTTCGAAAACGTCGAGGTAGGGCTCTATGGCGGCCATGAGCCGCAGGATCGCCAACCGCAGCGGCATCTCCCGGAGCAGTTGGACGAGGTCTGGACGCAGGGCCGCCAGGCCGTCCCACACCCGGTCGCGCAGGGCCTTTTCGGGCGCCTGCGGATCGTCGCCCATCATGGCTAGGCCGGCGTCGCGCAGGGCCTCCCGCCAGGCGTTTCGGGCGTCGATCGCCGCCGGCCGGTCCGCGAAAAATCGGTGAAAATCGCTGAAGATCCGGACGTCCGGCGGACAGGCCAGCCCCGGGACCTCGCGCCCGTAGCGGCCCCGGGTGAGGATGATCCGTTCCGGATAGCGCTGCACGGCCCCCGTCCAGCACCGAAGCGTCGCCCCCCGCCGCACCGCCGCCTCGGCCAGGGCGGTGTCGCCGGTAGAGATCGCGTCGGCCGAGTGCAGGATGTCCCGCAGCAGCTCGCCCGGCAGGACACCGTATTCGAAGCGCGGCGAGCCGTCCCGGAAAACCGTACGCATGGCCCCGAGGGGGCACATGTTATAGCGGACGGGCAGGGCCAGTCCCGCGTCGGGCGGCAGGGCCGCCACGGCCGCCGCCAGTCGGCCGATGTCGTCCCGGGACAGCAGGATGGAACCGTCGAGCAGCAGCACATGGTCCGCGCGCACCGGCGCCAGGGCCGTCAGCAGCAGGTCGGTCGGCACCGGATGCACGTCCGAGGGCACCCGGTGGGGCGAGAGGCGGTAGAAAAACGGGCCGCGCGCCACCTCGGGCAGAGGCAGCAGGCTCGCCGTGACCGCTCCCGGCGCGGCCTGCCGGGCCAGGTCGGGGAGGTCGCCCTGGGCCTGGGCCTGCTCTCGCGTGACGCAACACAAAATATGCAGCATGGTTTCCTTTCCGACTCCCTGGCGCGGCTCAGGCCGGACGCCGTTTTCCCATGGCGGCCAGACGTTCCATGATGGCGCCGAGGCCTTCGGTGAAGCTGGCCATGAACGGATGGCAGCGCAGCGCGGTTCGGTCCACGGCGACCTCGGGCAGTGTCTCCAGGGTGTGCCCCAGGAGGGCCCGCATCGCGGCGAAGTCGCCCTTGGGGGCGTAGATGAGGTCGTCGCCGTGCACCTCGCGCAGCACGGGCAGGTCGAAGGCCAGGCAGGGCACGCCGCAGTACAGGGATTCCACCGGGGGCAGGCCGTAGCCCTCGAAGGTCGAGGGGTAGACGGTCAGGACGCCGCTTTTGAGCAGGGCGAACTTCTCCCGTTCCGTGACCGCCCGGGCCGTGCGGAACCGCGCGCCGACCCGGGCGCAGGCCGCCCGGTAGGTCTCGGCGGTGTTGCCGTGCATCTGGCCGTTTTCGATGAAGACGAATTCGTAGCCGCGACAGGCCGCGCTCAGCAGCTCCACGAAGCGGTGGGCGTTTTTGTAGCGCGGTGCGAAACGCGAAATGAGCAGGATGCGCTTTTCCCGCTGCGGGGGCTCGGGGACGGCATCGGCCGTCGCGGTGTGGATGGGCGGATAGAGGTACGTGAACCAGGCCGGCGAATCGGTAAAATAGGCCTGGGCCATATCCCGCGACAACCGGGAGTTGGCCAGGATCACATCGGCCAGCCGGCTTGCCTCCACGGAGCCGTAGTCCTCGGAGACGGGAAATTCCGTGGGCACCTCCGCGTGCTTCCAGTTGGGCGTCTCGAAGGAGAGCAGCACGAACCGGGCCGTGTGCTTGCGGACGTACTCGATGGCCTTGGCGTACATGGACCAATGGCCGACCAGGTCCGGCACGCACACCAGCACGTCGAGGTCCGGCGGCAGCGCGAAGCGGAAGGCGGGGGCGCAGACGATGCGGATGGCCTCGTGTCCGGGGAACGCGGCAAATTCGTCCAGGAAGGCCGGACGGTTGTCGGCGCAGACGGTGACGCGGTGGCCCAGGCAGGCCAAGGCCTCCACCAGAAACCAGGCGTGGATGCGCCCCCCGGAATAGCCGGGCCCGAAGTGCGAGAGCACGCCGACGTGCATCAGGCCGGGACCTCCGCCCGGGCCGCGTACTCGGCCAGGCCCTCAACGATGTTGCGGGCCGCCTCCATCTCCATCGCCAGGCGTCCCTCCTTGGTGTAAGAGCCGGCGTGCGGCGTCATGAGCACCTTGGGATGGCCGCACAGGGGGCCGCAATAGGGTTCGCAGGCGAAGCTGTCCAGCCAGGCGCCGGCCACCTGGCCGCTGTCCAGGGCCGCGGCCAGGGCCGCCTCGTCCAGGTTGCCCCCCCGGGCGGCGTTGAGCACGAAGGCCCCGGGGCGAAGCCGGGCCAGTTCCCGGGCGCCGAGCAGCATGTCCTCGCCGGAGGCGTGCAGCACCACGATGTCGGCCAGGGGCAGGGCCTGGTCCAGGGGCAGCAGGCGAACCTGTTCGTCCTCCTGGCGCAGGCCCGGGTCCACGACGATGAGGTCGACCTCGAAGGGGGCCAGCAGCGAGGCCGTGCGCCGTCCGATCTTGCCGAACCCGACGATGACCACGGTCTTGCCCCGGAGCTGGTAGCCCACGCGCTTGTCCCATTGGCCCTCGCGGAGCTTGGCGTGCATGGCCCAGGCGTCGCGCAGCAGCACGATCATCATGGCCAGGGTCAGTTCGGCCACCGCCTGGGTCGGGCCGTAGGGCGTGTATTTGAAGACGATGCCGCGGTCCCGGCAGGCGGCCGTGTCCACGTTGGAGATGCCCGAGCCGCAGCGGGAGACGACCTTGAGGGAGGAGGCCTCGAGCACCTCGCGGTCCACGGGTTCGAGGCCGGCCAGCAAGCCGTCGACGCCGGGCAGCAGGGCCAGCAGTTCCGCCTTGGTCAGCTTGCGGCCGTAGGGATTGGGAATGACTTCCAGGCCGTGCGCTTCCAGCAGGGCCAGCGGCGCCGGATCCCGGCCGCCGAACGAGGAGGGGCCAAGCAGAATTTTCGGCTTCATGCGATGCTTCCCGGGCAGTTCCCGTCTTGGTAGATTTTTTCGATCAGCCGCATCAGCTCCAGGCTGTCCCTGGTGTTGCCGACGGGCACCGGCCCCGCGGTCTCGATGGCCGTAAAAAAGTCGGTGAGTTCCTTTTCCCAGGAATCGTCCTTGGCGTAGACGAAGCGCTCCTCGCTGGAGTGGCGCGCCTGGGGCGGCGGCGTGCGGTTGGAGGCGATGGTCAGCACCTCCTCGCCGTTTGGCGTGGTGTAGCTCATCGACGAGGTGATGAGGCCGTTGATGACCATGTAGCCGCGCTCCAGGAAGATCTCCAGGGCGAAGAGATGGCGCCACTGGGTCATGGTGGAGTGCAGCGAGGCCACGATATTGTTGCGGCTGTTGCGCAGCAGGGCGAAGACGTTATCCTCGACGTCCAGGTTCCAGTACAGATTGGAGCAGAAGCTTTTGACCTCGTCGAAGCCGCCGGCGAAGTACATGAGCAGGTCCAACATGTGGATGCCCTGGTCCATCAGGATGCCGCCGCCGGCCTGTTCCCGGCTGGCCCGCCACTGGTCGAAGAACGATTTGTCCACGCTTTTGCCGTAGCGGCCGCGGATCCAGAGGATCTTGCCGAACTCGCCGGAGTCCACGTGGCGTTTGGCTTCCTGGACGCTGGCGTGGTGGCGGTGGTTGAAGCCGAACATGAGCTTGCGGGAGGGATGCCGCGCCTCGGCCGCCATCATGTCCAGCACCTGGGCCGAGCTGATGCCGGGCGGTTTCTCCGCGAAGACGTGCTTGTCCGCGTCCAGGGAGGCCACCACCAGATCGCGGATGAAGGCGTTGGGGGTGCAGATGAAGACCGCCTCCACATCCTTGTCCGCCAGGAGCTCCGTCGGGTCGTTGGTCACCCGGAAGTCCCCGGCCGGAAGGGCGGGATCGCAGACGTGGACGACTTCATGGCCGCCCAGGGTGTCGAGCACCCGGTGGCGCAACCGCCCCATCTTTCCGTATCCGAAAATGCCGACTTTCAAACGACTCCTCCTGACAAAAGGCCTGCCGGCATCCCATTTTTGAGAAACGTATCGACCGGATACGCCGTTGTTTTAGGATTCCTCCGCCGGCGGCCGTGCCTCGGGCCCGTTTTTCCGGGGCGGGGCGGCCCGACGCCGCCAGGCTTCCGGCGAGGCCAGCTCCCGGGCGTGCTCGCGCCACAGCCGGCGCAGCCTGCCGAAGCGCACGGCCAGCCCGGCCAGGGCCCAGGCCGCCCGCAGTCCCAGTCCCAGGCCCAGCCGCCGGCGCAAGGGATAGGCCGTGGTCGTGAAACCGTTGTCCACGACCGTGTAGCCTGCCGGTTGCCAGGGGGCAACCGGCCCGCCCGGGCGTTCCGGCCGGGCCGCCGCCGGCAGCCGCGCCCCGGGCAGCAGATGGCCGAACAGACTCGGCCAGGGGGAGGCGGTGGCGGCGTCCGGCGGCAGCAGTGGTGGCCGCAGTCCCGGGGGCGGGTCGAACCGCCCGCCGGCGCGGGCCAGCCGCCGGGCCAGGGTGGCGTCGTCCCCCCCGACCACGGCCTTTGGGCCGCGCAAAAATCCTTCCACGCCGAACACCAGGGCCGCGAGCTGGGGATAGCGCAGGCGGCGCAACTCGGCCACGGCTTCCCGCCACAGCAGCCGCGCCACTCGGCCGGCCGACCGCGTTCCGTCAAGCGCTTCGACCGTCAGCATGTTGCGTACCCAGTAGGTGCGCTTGGCCAGGCTGAAGGCGGCCGTAAACGGCGGATGGCTCAGGCCCACGCCGGAGAGTGCGGTCAGGGGCGCCCCGTGGCGGCCCAGGCGCAAGCCGAATTCCACGTCGTCGGCCTTGAGGAAAAACGGCAGCAACAATCCGGTCTCCCGGGCCGGCCTGGCCGGGAAGGCCAGCAGCCAGAAGCCGCCGTAGTCCGGTCCGGGGAGCCGCCACAGCCGGTCGAGGGCCTCCGGTCCGTCCAGATCGAGGCCGGCGCCGCCGAGCCGGACGACCAGGGGGGAGGGCGTGCCCGACACCCAGGCCCCGGCCTCCTGCACCCGCGTCGGCCGGTCCGGGTCCAGCAGCACGCCGGCCACGGCCGCGCCGTCCGGCCGGCATTGGAAAAAGGCCTGGCAGCGGGCGATGCTTTCCGTATCCAGGGCCACGTCGTCGTCGAGCAGAACGATATGGGTCGCCCCCCTGTCGAGGGCGGCCGCCATGCCCCGGCTGAACCCGCCGGCCCCGCCGAGGTTCGGACCGGGGACCAGCCGGCAGCCCGGCGGCAGGTCGTCCGGGGACACGCTGCCGCCGTTGTCCGCCACGAAAAGCATGGGCTCGGCCGCCTCGGCCGGCCAGGCCGCGGTCAGCCGGCGCAGGTTGGCCCGCAAGGCCTCTTCCCGGCGAAAGGTGCAGATCACCACGGCCAGGCGCACGGGCGCGGGTGCGACCGGACAGCGGTAATCGCCGGAAACGATGACCGTGCCGGTCCGGCCGGCCTCGATGGCGGGAAACAGGCGGCCGTCGGCCACGGCGTCGGCCGCGACCGTCAGGGACACGGTGTGCGCCTCCCCGGTATCGTCGACGTGGCGGCTGGCCAACACCCGTTCCCGTCCCTGGTCGTCCCTGGCCAGCAGCCGCACGGTCGCCGCGCCGCCAAGGACAAGCGTACAGGTGATTTCGCCCACGGCGGCCGGCCAGCCGTTTCGCCCCACGACGCAGGCGTTGCGAAAGGAATCCAGGCAGGCTGCGCCGCCCGGGGGCAGCGTCAGGCGTCCGGCCGCACAGCGCCCGGCGCCGCCCGGACGGACATACAACGGGGCCTGGGCGGGATCGTCGGGGAAGCGGAACCGTTGCAGGACAACGGTCAAGATGGGTCCCCGAACAGGTCGTCGAAATTGACCCTGGGGAAGACCTCCAGGGCCCCGCCGCGGGTGGCGTTGGCGATGACCGCCCCGTGGGTTTCGGCGAAGCGCCGGGCCGCCAGGAAGGCCTTCTCCTGGTATTCGAGGTTGGGCTGATGCCAGCGCTCCCCGGGCTTGCGGTAGTCCGGGTGGAAGTGATTGCGCTCCCCGGCGCAGACGTAGACCTTGAATTTGCCGCCGGTGGCCCCGTCGCAGGTCTCCGGTACCACGAAGTGAAAGTCCACGCCGATCAGGTAGATTTCCCGAATGCCCATGTAAAAGGCCATCTGGATCATGGTGTACATGACCGTGGAGCCCCAGTGCAGTCCGGTCAGGGCATCGTCGCTGCATCCGGGCAATTCGGGGAAAACGTCCTTCCAGATGAGATGATATTCCAAGCTGTTGTGGAACTGCACGCCGTGCATGGCCAGGGTGTGGGGAAAAAACTTCACGCTCCCGGTAAGGGCCTCGATGGTTTCGCTGTTTTGCTGGGCCACCAGATGGTCTTCCACGGTATAGTAGGTCGGCCGCCAGGTCGTATCGGAAAAGGCCAGGAAGATCTTGTTGCTGGCAAAGGTCACGTCGTGGCGCAAACGTTCCAGATCGGCCAGGCGCAGGCTGGGGCCGTTGCCGATGACAAAGGCGCGTTGGCCGCGATGTTTGTCCTTATAGGCGGCGAGAGGGGAAATATCCATGGTCTCGTGTTGCGCTCCAGTCCAGCCGGATGCTGTTGCAGAGGTTTCGGCGGTCATCGCGCTCGGCTGCACCGTCTGCCGCACCGCGTGTTCTTCCGTCCGGAGTCCTTATTTCGCGTACAGGTCCAAAAAGGTGTCGAGCCAGCAATGCAGCAAGGCCTGATGGCTGGCTTCCACCAGCCCGTAGGTTTCGGCCGGGACCCAGAAGTTGAGGTCCCCCATGGCGCGCGACCGGTTGTCGGGGCGCATGCCCGACACGGTGACGACCGCCAGGGCAAAGGAACGCGCCTGGGTGATGGCCTTGAGGATGTTGCCCGAATTGCCCGAGCTGCTCACGGTGATGAGCATGTCGCCCGCGTTGGCGAAGCGCTCCAGGGGCAGGGCGAAACAATCGTCGTAGCGGATGTCGTTGCTGATCGCGGTCATGAGGGCCACGTCGTTGAAGGCCAGGGCCTTGCAGCCGCAGTTCTTGCTGAAGTCGGCGGCCATATGGGAGGCCATGGCGGCGCTGGCGCCGTTGCCCACGAAAAACATGCTCCGTCCGTTCTGTTTGGCCTCCTGGCAGAGGGAGCACCAGCGCAGCAGTCCCTGGTCCTGGGGCAGCTCCCGGGCCTGGGCGTCGGTGACGACCATCGCGTCCAGGGCGCGGTACAGGTCGTCCAGGTAGCCGACGTAGCGCGAAGGGGCGTCTGGGTGATCGGGATGCGTATGGTCCTCCGTCAAAAGCCTGCCGTTTCTTTGCATGGTCACCCTAAGAAAGCAAAAAGTATACCTCCTCCGCGTGCCCCGCGCCGCCTGCCTTCTCGATGACGCCGGCATGCCGTCCCGCGCCGCCGCCCATGCCGCAAACAGGAAGCCACGCGAAGCGTAAGACCGCCTCGCCACCAGGCGAAAAAGTCTTTTCCTCTATGAAATCAAACTAAAATCATGTACTGCCAACGTACCCTTGAGCTGGATGCCCCTGTTGCGCTTTCAAAGTCCTTTGGCGCAAAAGGAGCCTCGAGATGACAAGTGGACATGGCGGCAGGAGTGTCGAACGTATCCTGACCCTACCGCAGGCGTATAGAATCAAGGGGAGGCGAACCTTCCCGGCGCCGGGTGATGCCTTTGCTGCCATGTTTCAGTCTTGCTATCGATCGACGAATAGAAAATGAATTCATAATTTGGCTACCACAGAAGCTCATACATGAGTTGAATGAAGATCATGATAAAGAATAGCATTTTTTGGCATAAAACCAGTAGTCAATTTGTATTATTGCGGTGGATTGAAAAATTCATGGAAATATTTCTTGAGACTAAAAATTCATTTTCGAGAGAGAATTTTATAGAATATCATTCTCAAAATATTATTGTAAATCAGTAATCTTTGTAAAGAAATATTTCTATATTTCTTATTGATTTTGAATGTTGTTTAGTAACATATAGCCAGGCAACAATAATTGAGGTTTTTTCCATGAGGCACATCCGAATCAACACTATCTGCACGCTTTCAATTGTGGTTTCTCTCTTTATCGTTGTAGTCATCCTGGTCATGTACGTGTCCACGTCGTCCAATCGGATGGTCGCCGCTCTCCAGGTGGACAATTTGGACCAGACGGCCCGACTCGTTGCCCAGTCGGCCCAGAACTCCATTCAGGATGCCGTCGCAGTCGCCAAGGCCTTGTCCGGGCAGGCCGCCATCCGGGAAGCGTTTACCGGATCGCCGCAGCGAGCCCAGGAATGTTTTCAGACGTATGTCACCGCATTTCCGACCTACTGGTCGTTTCTCCTTTTCGACACGAAGGGGCGGATACTGGCCGGCCTCAATGCCGAGCACAAGGACTTAACCGGCGGCGATCGCCTGCACCGCGATTACAGCCAGGCCATATTCGGCGGAAAGGATCTCGCCTTCAGTCAGGGCATCATGAAGGCGTCCTCCGGGGATGTGTTGATTTATGTGGTAGCAAAGGCCATTCACGACAAGGATGGTAAGCTCCTCGGCGCCGTGGCCGTGTGCCCCCGTTGGAATGACTTCACGGAGCACACCATCGATCCGATTCGGCTCGGGCAACGCGGCTACGGCTTCATCCTCGACCGGAAAGGTCGCATCATCGCACATAGTACAGACAAAAAACTCCTCCTTTCGGATATGTCCAAGGAGGATTTCGTCCGGCGGGCGGTGGCCCTCGGTTCCGGGAAACTCGACTACCGGTGGAAGGGGGAGGCAAAAATCCTGTCCGTGGCCAGGATTCCGGAGACGGGTTGGCTCGTCTGCATGAATGCGTACAGGGCCGACCTCACCGCTCAGGCGACGACCCAACGCCGGGTGCTGCTCCTGATCGGGCTGGTCGCCATGCTAAGCGCGGGGGCATTGCTCACGTTTATCAACCACCGGCTGATTTTTGGGCCGCTTGGTGCCCTGTCCGAGTTCACGGCGAAGGTGACGTCCGGCGACCTGAAGGCCACCATGCACGGTCAGTTTCGGGCTGAACTGGCCATGTTTGCCGAACATCTGCGAGCCATGACGGACGAGCTGAAAAAACGACTGGGCTTTTCCGAAGGGGTGCTACGCAGCATCCCTCTTCCCACGACCATCCTCGATGCGGACTGCAAGCTTCTTTGGGTCAACCAGCAATCCTGCGACCTGGTGGAAAAAAAGGACCCGCCGGCATCCTATGTGGGCATGGGCTCGGGAGAATTCATCCTGGGCGATGCCACCAAACACCCGATCGTGGACAAGGCCGTCACGGAACGCATCAAGATCGACACGACCACCGACCTGGCCGCGCCTTCCGGCAAGGTCCATCAGATCACCGTGGCTGCCTCCCCCATCTACGATATGGACGGCAATTTTCTTGGTGGCATGGTGTTTTGGAACGACATATCGGGACTCAAGCGGCAACAGCGACAAATCGAGGAACAAAACGCGGTCATCGCCCACACCGCGGCCGAGGCCTCGACCGTGGCCGACCGCATGGCCTCGGCCGCCCAGGAACTGTCGACCCGGATCCAGCAGTCCGCCGCTGGCGCCGAGAATCAGCGCCAGCGCGTTCAGGACACGGCCGCGGCCGTGGAAGAAATGAACGCCACCATTCTGGAAGTGGCCAAGAACGCCGCGTCTACGGCGGCCAATACCGAAAACGTCCATACGACGGCAGTTGCAGGCGAGGCCCTGGTACGCGATGTGGTGAAGGCCGTGCTTTCCGTGCGGGACGAAGCCGAGGCGCTCAAGGGCAACATGCACGACCTGGGCGAAAAGGCTCAAGGCATCGGCGCGGTGCTTGGCGTCATTTCCGATATCGCCGATCAGACCAATTTGCTGGCCTTGAACGCCGCCATCGAAGCGGCCCGGGCCGGCGAGGCCGGACGGGGTTTTGCCGTGGTGGCCGACGAGGTGCGCAAGTTGGCCGAAAAAACCATGCAGGCCACGGGCGAGGTGGGACAGGCCATTTCCGGCATTCAACAGGGAACGCGGGAGACCGTATTCCGGGTGGAACGGGCTGTCTCCGCCGTGGCCCAGGCCGCCGGTCTTGCCGAACGCTCGGGAGGCACCCTGGCGGAAATCGTGGGGCTGGTGCAGCAGTCCGGCGATGAGGTCAGCTCCATCGCCACGGCAGCAGAACAGCAGTCCGCCACCTCCGAGGAGATCAACCGGGCCGTGGAGGAGATCAACCGGCTTTCCGAGGAAACCGCCGAGGCCATGGGCCAGTCCAATCAGGCCGTGGCCGAATTGGCCGAACTCGCCCAGCGCCTCAACACCCTGATCAGCGACCTGAAAAACGGCTCTTCCGGCCATAAGGCCCTGTCCGTCTGAGTTGCGTCACGCTCTGGGGGGGCGCTTGCCCAGGCGGCCCCTCCTTGTCTCACCGCCAAACGCCGCGAGGCCTCCCGCGTTGTTCTGGCCTTGGGGAATCGTGTCAATCAGGTGGCGGCCCTGGAGGGCGACGAGCGAAAGGGAAAGCACCACGGCGCCCAGGATGGGTATAGTGCGTGCGGCATGCGTATTGGCCGGTTGGCTTCAGCAGCGGCACACGCGAGCCTTGCGTAAATGGGTGAAGTGGGTGAGGGGCTGAGGTGCGAGGACCTGAAGCGCACAGCATTTTTGGGGGAGATGCTCGATATTGTAATATGCTGATATGGTTTATTTAAAATGTAGACGTTTGGAGCAAGCGGTCTTTCGTTGCTCGATGTTGACGCCGTACCCGGAATGCGGCTGGCAAACAGTGCACTGCCAGGGCATAATCGACGTCACAGTCGCTCCCCGCGCGGGAGCGTGGATTGAAGCTTACCATTGAGGATACCGGAGCCATCCCCTTGGAGGTCGCTCCCCGCGCGGGAGCGTGGATTGAAGCGACCCCAATTGCCAGGAGCCGGACTATTCCGACGCGTCGCTCCCCGCGCGGGAGCGTGGATTGAAGCCCTCGCATGTTTGCTGCTATCCGCGTGTGCTCCTAGTCGCTCCCCGCGCGGGAGCGTGGATTGAAGCGCCCTTCAGGAGTGGGGACGACAATAGCGGATGAGGTCGCTCCCCGCGCGGGAGCGTGGATTGAAGCACACATGCCGGCAAACGCCCACGCTAGTAGCGTGTCGCTCCCCGCGCGGGAGCGTGGATTGAAGCAGCATACGGGCCTCGCCAGACATAAAGTCGGGAGGGTCGCTCCCCGCGCGGGAGCGTGGATTGAAGCTACGTCAAGCGTTCCGGAGCTGGACCAGGATAAAGTCGCTCCCCGCGCGGGAGCGTGGATTGAAGCAATCAGCTCGACAACGTAGTAAACTGCCTGAATGGGTCGCTCCCCGCGCGGGAGCGTGGATTGAAGCAGAAGCGACCTCCGGCGGGCCGTGGAACTGAAGGAGTCGCTCCCCGCGCGGGAGCGTGGATTGAAGCAGTGTTTTCCTGAACGCCTTGGCCTGCTGGAAATAGTCGCTCCCCGCGCGGGAGCGTGGATTGAAGCACCCTCCCTGCCGGCACATCGCCGCAGCCGGCGCGTCGCTCCCCGCGCGGGAGCGTGGATTGAAGCGGGTTGTCCTCCATGAGCATGGAGAGCAGGTCGAAGTCGCTCCCCGCGCGGGAGCGTGGATTGAAGCGGTCTGGGGGAATCCGTGCAGCACCACCGGGCGATGTCGCTCCCCGCGCGGGAGCGTGGATTGAAGCTGGATGTCTCTCGAAACCCGAGTACACCCGGCAAGTCGCTCCCCGCGCGGGAGCGTGGATTGAAGCTGGGTCGCTGTTGCCCGCCACGACACTCTCTTATGTCGCTCCCCGCGCGGGAGCGTGGATTGAAGCCTCGCCATGCCCGACCCCGCCACGGCTAGCCCGAGTCGCTCCCCGCGCGGGAGCGTGGATTGAAGCGGTGTCCAGGGTGGCAATCTGGGTCAGAGGATCCGTCGCTCCCCGCGCGGGAGCGTGGATTGAAGCCTATCCATCAACTCCCTGAAGACGTTGCCGCAGCGTCGCTCCCCGCGCGGGAGCGTGGATTGAAGCTCTGGCCACGGCGGCCACCACCACGGCCCGGTCCGTCGCTCCCCGCGCGGGAGCGTGGATTGAAGCTGGACTTGTGGCACGCGCCGCAGGTCGAAGCGAGGTCGCTCCCCGCGCGGGAGCGTGGATTGAAGCCCGTGCTGCCGCAACGGAAAACTGTTGGTCACGCGTCGCTCCCCGCGCGGGAGCGTGGATTGAAGCTCATATCCCTCGAACATGCGCTTGGTGCCGACCGTCGCTCCCCGCGCGGGAGCGTGGATTGAAGCACGGTACCCTTGGAAACTCACTCTTATTGATAGGTCGCTCCCCGCGCGGGAGCGTGGATTGAAGCTCTGCAAGAAGTGGAGATATTGGGAGAGTTAAAGTGTCGCTCCCCGCGCGGGAGCGTGGATTGAAGCTCCCAGTCGATGTCTCCCCGGCCCAGAAGCGCGGGGTCGCTCCCCGCGCGGGAGCGTGGATTGAAGCCTTCACCTCGGCCCCCATCGCCAAGGCCCTTTTGGTCGCTCCCCGCGCGGGAGCGTGGATTGAAGCGGCCCAAGGCTATGAGATGTGGGCCGAGGCCTCCGGTCGCTCCCCGCGCGGGAGCGTGGATTGAAGCACCGTCGTTCCCGGCACACAGTACGCCGTGACGAGTCGCTCCCCGCGCGGGAGCGTGGATTGAAGCCGTGACATGAAGGCCAAGGGGCTGCCCGACACCGGTCGCTCCCCGCGCGGGAGCGTGGATTGAAGCATCCTGACATGCGCAGTCGTATCGGGTGCCTGCAGTCGCTCCCCGCGCGGGAGCGTGGATTGAAGCCCGCGCAGCAACGAGCGAAACTGGGAAATTACGCCGTCGCTCCCCGCGCGGGAGCGTGGATTGAAGCGTTTTAAGATGTGCAGGACAGACTACAAGGTTAGTCGCTCCCCGCGCGGGAGCGTGGATTGAAGCCCAGTTAGAACCAATCGACGTCGCTCGCATGATGTGTCGCTCCCCGCGCGGGAGCGTGGATTGAAGCTTGTTTGAAGCGTTGAAGCACGGCCCCGACATTAGTCGCTCCCCGCGCGGGAGCGTGGATTGAAGCCCGAGCTGCTAGCCAGTGCGTACCCATAGAAAAGTGTCGCTCCCCGCGCGGGAGCGTGGATTGAAGCGTAGCCAAGTTCGGCGGGGTGGCGGCATGAGCACCGTCGCTCCCCGCGCGGGAGCGTGGATTGAAGCATGTCATGATACTCGACGGGAAGCCTCGCGCATGTCGCTCCCCGCGCGGGAGCGTGGATTGAAGCTTCGGCCAGGGCTTGGGCCTTGATGGCCACCTCCGTCGCTCCCCGCGCGGGAGCGTGGATTGAAGCCCGACTTGTCGGCACCGGCGAGGCCCGGTGCATGGTCGCTCCCCGCGCGGGAGCGTGGATTGAAGCCTGGCTCCCGACGACGGCCGACCTGCTGGCTGCGTCGCTCCCCGCGCGGGAGCGTGGATTGAAGCTACGGGGTGAGTTGCGCCTTGAGCGCGAGCGAAAGTCGCTCCCCGCGCGGGAGCGTGGATTGAAGCTTGTCCACGAGTTTGATCTTACGGACTGTTGCAAAGTCGCTCCCCGCGCGGGAGCGTGGATTGAAGCATGCCGGAGCCTGCCGCGCCCACTCCCGTGGCTGGTCGCTCCCCGCGCGGGAGCGTGGATTGAAGCATGCAAAGGTCACGGGGAACTGTGGAAAGCCGCAAGTCGCTCCCCGCGCGGGAGCGTGGATTGAAGCGGGATAAAAGTACCACTTATGCAATTGATACTGTAGTCGCTCCCCGCGCGGGAGCGTGGATTGAAGCCCCGATGTCGGTCCGCAGCCTCGCGACCTCGGCCGTCGCTCCCCGCGCGGGAGCGTGGATTGAAGCATCAGGGAGTTCAAGAATTTTAACCCTGGAAAGGGTCGCTCCCCGCGCGGGAGCGTGGATTGAAGCATGACCGGGAGCCCAATTGCTTTTTGCAAGTCGGTGTCGCTCCCCGCGCGGGAGCGTGGATTGAAGCAAAATGGTGTTGCTGGCTTCGGGCCAAGTCCCGCGTCGCTCCCCGCGCGGGAGCGTGGATTGAAGCACTCACCTGATCGCACATACAATCACGACATTTCAGTCGCTCCCCGCGCGGGAGCGTGGATTGAAGCTTCATATAGTAGTTACCATGACCAGCCCATCCGTGAGTCGCTCCCCGCGCGGGAGCGTGGATTGAAGCTTCATATAGTAGTTACCATGACCAGCCCATCCGTGGTCGCTCCCCGCGCGGGAGCGTGGATTGAAGCTACGTTTGGAAGGATGGAAAAGGCGTTTGGTCTGTCGCTCCCCGCGCGGGAGCGTGGATTGAAGCCATATACGCCCATGTAACCACATTCGAGCTTTTTGTCGCTCCCCGCGCGGGAGCGTGGATTGAAGCTTTTGCACTGTGAATTGTGCAATTAAACTCGGAGCGTCGCTCCCCGCGCGGGAGCGTGGATTGAAGCTTACGGCGGCCGGGTTGACCGGCGTGCTGTTTCGGTCGCTCCCCGCGCGGGAGCGTGGATTGAAGCAAGGCATATGCAGAGCACGATAGAACGGTGCTGCGGGTCGCTCCCCGCGCGGGAGCGTGGATTGAAGCAGGACGAGTTGCAATACGCCTTGCCGCTTGATGCGGTCGCTCCCCGCGCGGGAGCGTGGATTGAAGCAGCTTTCCGACCTCCCCAACCGCGAGACCATCATCGTCGCTCCCCGCGCGGGAGCGTGGATTGAAGCCCATCCCATGAGTCAGGCGGCGTCTCGGGCAAGAGTCGCTCCCCGCGCGGGAGCGTGGATTGAAGCCGGTCTATCGCGTGATCGAGCCGGGGAAGCGCAAGTCGCTCCCCGCGCGGGAGCGTGGATTGAAGCGGCCTGGCTGATGAGGGACATCGGCAGATCGGAGGTCGCTCCCCGCGCGGGAGCGTGGATTGAAGCAGTGCATCCCGTCGTGCCAGCTCGCCTTTCGCTAGGTCGCTCCCCGCGCGGGAGCGTGGATTGAAGCTATTTCGCCACACTCCCGGGTGTCTGTTCCAGAGAGTCGCTCCCCGCGCGGGAGCGTGGATTGAAGCTCGAGCCTGGGTCGGCGTCACGGCGGCGTCCGGGTCGCTCCCCGCGCGGGAGCGTGGATTGAAGCAGGTCGATGATGCGCTTTCGTGCTGGTTGCCCCAGTCGCTCCCCGCGCGGGAGCGTGGATTGAAGCCCCCGGCCACCGTTCCAAGGCCATACGTTCGGCCTGTCGCTCCCCGCGCGGGAGCGTGGATTGAAGCAACGCCTGGGACGCCGCGGCCGGCGAGTATGTCGGTCGCTCCCCGCGCGGGAGCGTGGATTGAAGCACCCCCAGGGCTATGCCAGATGCCCAGGGTTGATAGTCGCTCCCCGCGCGGGAGCGTGGATTGAAGCTCGCTCATCCATGGTTGGAATCCCGCATAGAGGGGGTCGCTCCCCGCGCGGGAGCGTGGATTGAAGCGCCGTGGGTGACGTGGACCAGTCCCTGTATTCTTGGTCGCTCCCCGCGCGGGAGCGTGGATTGAAGCGCCGTGGGTGACGTGGACCAGTCCCTGTATTCTTGGTCGCTCCCCGCGCGGGAGCGTGGATTGAAGCGCAGTAAGGGGATGGTGCGGATGAACTGCGCGCATGTCGCTCCCCGCGCGGGAGCGTGGATTGAAGCGTCAAGGAATATCTCCTTGACCTCAATGGCACCCAAGTCGCTCCCCGCGCGGGAGCGTGGATTGAAGCGATGATCCGTAGCCCCAGCGCCCGCTGTTCCGGAGAGTCGCTCCCCGCGCGGGAGCGTGGATTGAAGCGGACAACACCTCTCGGTGAAAGGCAAACAACGCCGTCGCTCCCCGCGCGGGAGCGTGGATTGAAGCGCCCAAACATCCCACGAGAGGGGGCCTGCCTGGAGTCGCTCCCCGCGCGGGAGCGTGGATTGAAGCTTCATATAGCAAGTGCTTGGGTGAAGTCATGCACGGGTCGCTCCCCGCGCGGGAGCGTGGATTGAAGCGCGTCTCATGGACGTGTACCGGGGGCTCGGGCTCGTCGCTCCCCGCGCGGGAGCGTGGATTGAAGCGGCCTGGACCTTCGGGTCCGGCTGCTGGGCCTGGTCGCTCCCCGCGCGGGAGCGTGGATTGAAGCGTTTCTGGAGCCACGCACCGTAAAGCCACCCTCGGTCGCTCCCCGCGCGGGAGCGTGGATTGAAGCCCCCCTCGGTATTGAGAAGTGGCAAAGACGTAAGGGTCGCTCCCCGCGCGGGAGCGTGGATTGAAGCTTTTGAAAGTTCTCTTGCTGTTTTATGGGCAAGAGTCGCTCCCCGCGCGGGAGCGTGGATTGAAGCGATGGCATAGGTGCCATCGAAACGCTTGAAGCCGGGTCGCTCCCCGCGCGGGAGCGTGGATTGAAGCGTATCGCCATATCGTTGTTTTCCCGGCCGGCGTGGTCGCTCCCCGCGCGGGAGCGTGGATTGAAGCCCTTCCTCGCTGCGCTTTTAACCCTGGCCAGTGTGTCGCTCCCCGCGCGGGAGCGTGGATTGAAGCTCCATGGCGACGACGTGAAGCGCATCGCTCGGGTGTCGCTCCCCGCGCGGGAGCGTGGATTGAAGCATCGTCTGCCTCGCCTACGGAGAAGTCGCGTCTGTCGCTCCCCGCGCGGGAGCGTGGATTGAAGCATCGTCGATGGCCCATCCGATGACCAGCACACGGGTCGCTCCCCGCGCGGGAGCGTGGATTGAAGCTCGGTCCCGGGGCGAACGGCAAATCTGGCCACCGGTCGCTCCCCGCGCGGGAGCGTGGATTGAAGCCCGCGTGACAACATCATCGTAGACCATGAGCTGAAGTCGCTCCCCGCGCGGGAGCGTGGATTGAAGCCCCCCATGCGAATGGCACGCTCAATGTGTATTGGGTCGCTCCCCGCGCGGGAGCGTGGATTGAAGCCGCTAAGGTGATGACGTGGCCGTCATTCGTGGAACGTCGCTCCCCGCGCGGGAGCGTGGATTGAAGCTCCAAGACCAACTACTCCAGCGCCCGCGCCGCCCTGTCGCTCCCCGCGCGGGAGCGTGGATTGAAGCACCATCCCAGCGGTACTGCGGTCGGGAGGCTATAGTCGCTCCCCGCGCGGGAGCGTGGATTGAAGCTTTAAGCAATGGGGGGAGTGGGCTCCCACCCGGGGTCGCTCCCCGCGCGGGAGCGTGGATTGAAGCCCATGCTGTCGGGACGGAAAACTGTTGGTCACGCGTCGCTCCCCGCGCGGGAGCGTGGATTGAAGCCGCTCTATATGCTGCAACACACGGAGAACTCTAGTCGCTCCCCGCGCGGGAGCGTGGATTGAAGCGCCCCACAGCCTGGCGCCGCAGTTGCCGCAAAAAGTCGCTCCCCGCGCGGGAGCGTGGATTGAAGCCACAAACCCCATTAAAATCGTATGGGGTTTTAGGTCGCTCCCCGCGCGGGAGCGTGGATTGAAGCACACCATTAGGAGTCTAAAATGGGCAACCATTACAGTCGCTCCCCGCGCGGGAGCGTGGATTGAAGCTCCCGGTGTTCGGCGTCGGGGGCGGCTGTAGCGAGTCGCTCCCCGCGCGGGAGCGTGGATTGAAGCCGCAGACGGCCGCTATCTTGGTCGCACATCGGGAGTCGCTCCCCGCGCGGGAGCGTGGATTGAAGCGTCGTCCAGATAAAAGACGACAGGGATGCTCCGGTCGCTCCCCGCGCGGGAGCGTGGATTGAAGCAGGGTGACTTCATACTGTCGCATTTGCATTGCTGGTGTCGCTCCCCGCGCGGGAGCGTGGATTGAAGCCGTAGTCATCTTTGGTGACGATCCACCCAAAAAAGTCGCTCCCCGCGCGGGAGCGTGGATTGAAGCATGACCTCTTCCGCGCCTTCGCGGCCCGGTGCCGGTCGCTCCCCGCGCGGGAGCGTGGATTGAAGCAGTGCATCCCGTCGTGCCAGCTCGCCTTTCGCTAGGTCGCTCCCCGCGCGGGAGCGTGGATTGAAGCGCCATCCCGAATGGGGGAGCTAGGTCAAAGGCGAGTCGCTCCCCGCGCGGGAGCGTGGATTGAAGCCTCCTCGTCTGGGGTCGGCTCGATCCAGCCGACGGTCGCTCCCCGCGCGGGAGCGTGGATTGAAGCTCATGCCGAGCATCCGCAAAAAAGCCAGCACATGTCGCTCCCCGCGCGGGAGCGTGGATTGAAGCGGATTGGGATCCCAAGCAGTCCCGACCGTATGAAGTCGCTCCCCGCGCGGGAGCGTGGATTGAAGCCTGGCCACCGGGAGCGCGTGTCTCCATGTCCTGCGTCGCTCCCCGCGCGGGAGCGTGGATTGAAGCGATTCGGCTGGCGGCGTCGGGGCCATGCAGGCGCAGTCGCTCCCCGCGCGGGAGCGTGGATTGAAGCACCTACGCCGACCCGTCGAAAGTGCTCCCCTCCGAGTCGCTCCCCGCGCGGGAGCGTGGATTGAAGCACCGGCATACCCCATCAGCGCCGACACGGTCATGGTCGCTCCCCGCGCGGGAGCGTGGATTGAAGCAGCAAAGCATGGTCGCGGCGGGGCAAAAGACCGCGTCGCTCCCCGCGCGGGAGCGTGGATTGAAGCCTCGTACTCCTCCCGAAGCAAGGCGGCCGGCTGGGGTCGCTCCCCGCGCGGGAGCGTGGATTGAAGCTCTATCAATAGTAATTACACTTACAGATTCATCTTCGTCGCTCCCCGCGCGGGAGCGTGGATTGAAGCAGGTAATAAAACATCTAACATAAACCCACCAATCGTCGCTCCCCGCGCGGGAGCGTGGATTGAAGCATGGTCACGACGATCTTGGTTTCGCAGGCATTCGGGTCGCTCCCCGCGCGGGAGCGTGGATTGAAGCTCTCCGATCTCCCGCGCAATTGCAGCCGCGCCTTGTCGTTCCCCGCGCGGGAGCGTGGATTGAAGCGAGGACGTGGAGCACACCGAGACCTATCACTTCCGGTCGCTCCCCGCGCGGGAGCGTGGATTGAAGCTTTGTCGGCATGTGGGACGGCATCAAGCAGGCCTGTCGCTCCCCGCGCGGAGCCTGGATGGAAGCCACTTCCCTGACCGTCGAATGCCTGGTGAGCGGTCTCTCGCACCTGGCCGATTCGTGTCGGGTATTTTGTATAAAATATTTTATATCAGGTATTGAAATGTAATGATCTAGGGGCTATGTTTTGTTTTGCCCCATTTCATGAGGTGTACACGCTTCCCCAAGGAGTGCTGTGGCGGGTTGTCAAAGAGTGTCCAAAGGAACATCCATGGTAAAATCGCATCAGTCTTATGTTGCGCATGTGTGTCACCAGCAAGACGCCCCGTGCGGCAGGGTGCAGTCGCTGGAAGCACATCTGCACAATGTGGCGACTTTGACGGAAACCTTCGCGAGCAAAGCGGGGCAGCCTTCGGCGGGACGACTTGTTGGGCTCCTGCACGACTTTGGCAAGTATTCAAAGGAATTTCAGTGTTATATCCTTTCGGCTGCCGGATGCATACGGCCAGGAGAACCCAACTACAGAGATCCGGTGGCGAACAAGGGCAGAATCAATCACTCCTTTGCCGGGGGGCAGTACCTATGGCGGCGCTTGCGTGGCAACGTGTACAAGCAGTCCGTTGCCCAGATGCTGGCCCTCTGCGTGCTTTCCCACCACTCCGGTCTCAAGGATTGCATCACCCCTGAGAGGGAAAACGCTTTTGTTGACAACTACATGGAGAGAAGCGAGGAGAAGACCCATCACGATCAATGCGCACGGGTGTGCGATCCTCCCCTCTCTACCGAAATTGAGGAGCTGATTTCGGATGCGCTGGTGCTGGAAGTCATGGGCGGTCTGAAAAAAATATCTGCGAGGGTGGGCGCTCGGTTGCCAAAAAATGCCAGCACAGAGGAAAACAAGGCGAACGAAAACAGCCGCGATTTCCAGCAGAGCTTGATGGTGCGCTTCCTGTTGAGCTGCCTTGTGGATGCGGACCGCACGGACAGCGCCGAATTTGAGGACCCGGCGTTGCAAAAATTGCGTGCCGCTGTGCCGCATCGCCCCTGGGATGTGCTTGTGCCGCGTCTGGAAGCGGCCTTGGCGGCGAAAACGCCGCAGCACCCCATTGACCACCTGCGGCGCGACATTTCCGCCCACTGTGCCCGCCGGGCCTCGGACGACCAGGGCATTTTCACCCTCACCGTTCCCACCGGTGGAGGGAAGACCCTGGCCAGCCTGCGTTTCGCCCTGCTGCACGCCCAAAAGCACGAGCTGGACAGGGTGATCTACGTCATTCCCTATACCTCCATCATCGACCAGAATGCCGCTGTGGCGCGCAACATTTTGGAACAGGGCGAAACGCCCGGCTCCATCGTGCTGGAGCACCATGCCAACGTTTTGCCGGATAAGGACACTGACGACGCGGACGCGGGCAAGCGGTGGGCAATGCTGGCGGAGAACTGGGATGCCCCGGTTGTCTTCACGACGATGGTCCAATTTTTGGAAAGCCTGTTCGGCTCCGGCTCGGGACATGCCAGGCGTATGCACAACCTGGCTCGCAGCGTTATCGTGTTCGACGAAGTGCAGACGCTGCCGGTGCGTTGTCTGCACATGTTCTGTAATGCCGTGGAGTTCCTGGTGGGTCAATGTGGCGCAACCGCATTGCTTTGCACTGCCACCCAGCCCCGCCTTGGGGGCGTGCCCGACCCGCTGCTGGGGAGTCTTCCCCTTGGACCGGATCGGGAAATTATGCCCGACGTGCCGCGCTCTTTTCGAGAGCTTCGACGCACGGATTTTTTCGACCACTGCCAAAAGCGCATGCGTGCCGAAGCGGTGGCCGCCCTGGCCCAGGAAGAACTGCGTCTGAGCGGTTCCTGCCTTGTGGTGTGCAACACCAAGAAAATGGCGGAAAAGCTCTATGCGCTCTGCCCCGCGCGGGAGGGGCTGGCCCGCTACTATCTCAGTACCAACCTTTGCCCGGCGCACCGCATGGAAAAGCTTGATGCCATGCGCAAAGACCTGGACGAAGGGCGGTCCGTGCTGTGCATCAGCACCCAGCTTATCGAATGCGGCGTGGACATCAGCTTTCGCTCCGTCATCCGTCTGGCGGCGGGGCTGGATTCCATCCTGCAGGCGGCGGGTCGCTGCAATCGCCACGGGGAGGGCACGCCGGGCCGGGTGCATGTGGTGCGCGTGGACGGCGACGAGGAAAATCTGGCCCGTCTACAGGATATCAAGGACGGGCGGGACATTTTTTTGGACGTCATCCGGTTGAACTTTGCGGAGATGTTGCAAAATTCGCAGTATGACCTGACCCTGCCGCAACTGACCGATGCCTATTTCGAGCATTATTTTTGCCGCAGGGCTGACGTCATGTCCTATGCCGTCGGAACGGGTGGAAATACGTTGCTGTCTATGCTCGGCAGCAACCGATGCGTCACCGTCGGGGAAAAAAGCCTCTTTCCCCTGCTGGGCCAGTCCTTCGGCACGGCGGCGAAAGACTTCAAGGCCATCGATTCGGCGGCCACCAGTATTTTGGTGCCGTATGGAGAAGGGGAAAGGATTATCGCTGACCTCTGTTCGGCGGACATCCTGTATAAAAAGAAGGCGTTGTTACGTAAGGCGCAACGGTATTCCGTGAATGTTTTTCCGAATATCAAGGCAGCGCTGGACAAGGGCAAGGCGCTGTATCCCATTCAGGACAGTGGCATGTATGCATTGCAAAAAAGTTTTTATTGTCCTGAAATGGGAGTCGTCATGCAACCTGTGCCGCAAGCCGGCTGTTCTTTTTCCTAGCGAGGAGGATTGTGTGAAAAACGACATCTCCTTTACCGTGTATGGTCGGTATGCCCTGTTTTCCGACCCGGTCACCCGGGTCGGGGGCGAAAAATGCTCCTACCACATCCCCACCTATGAAGCCCTCAAGGGCATCGCCAAATCGATCTATTGGAAGCCCACCTTCATCTGGATCATCGAAAAGGTGCGCGTTCTGCGGCCGTTCCGCACCCAGACCAAGGGTGTCAAACCCATCCGGCCGACCACGGGCGGCAATGACCTTTCCATCTACACCTATCTGGCGGATGTGGCCTATCAGGTCACGGCCCGCATCGTCTGGAACGAGCACCGGCCGGAACTGGCAGGTGATCGTATCGACGGCAAGCATTACGAGATCGCCAAACGCATGCTGGCGCGCGGCGGCCGGCAGGACATCTTTTTGGGCACGCGCGACTGCCAG